>Ga0008109_10000128_pt1 | contig 56398 bp, 71 predicted proteins | sample HigsolmetaGSP18D_FD_59306 | JGI IMG/M metagenome (GOLD analysis project Ga0008109, IMG submission 59306) | High solid enriched microbial communities from the Joint BioEnergy Institute, USA - SP1-8-D | ecosystem: Engineered > Bioreactor > SSF (Solid state fermentation) > Aerobic > Biomass ...
GGGGGGGGGGGGGGGGGGGGGTATGCGATGGGACAGGGGATGGGTTCAGTTTCAGCCTGGAATCCTTGTGTAGTGTAAGAACATAAACAACCCAAAACAGAGCATACGGTCGCGGAACGCAGTGGTGTTGCTGCGTAAAGAGAGCCCCAAGTCTCCCCGTTTCATGCTGGGATCGACTTGCTCAACATGGGCCCATCCTTACATCTTGTCTCCAAATCCGTCATGAAACCAAACACATAGGAAAGACACTAAAAGAAGTATGGAATTGCAGCACTGAATCAAATGTTAGATGATTCTCCTCACACTCGACATGGTCAAGGAAAGTTCTTAAAGGGAACACTTACGCGAGGGCCAACGTCGCTGTAACACCTACTAGAGCGCGATTCCTCACCCTTTCGCGTCTGAGCTTCTCCTCCAAGACTCGAGCCTTCTTCGTAGGTTGGGCACGGACATCCGCAGTCTGCTCCTCTCCCTCTTCGACAAGTTCATCCGACTTGCGCTTCTTGGCCGCATTGGGCGATGATGAGGAGGCTGCCGCTGTCTCTGCCTCTGCTTGCTGCTTGGTAGCTTCCTCTACCATCTCTTTCGCCTTTGCGATCATCTTTTCCGTGTCCTCCGGAGGAGGCGGCTCCGGAAGGCTGACTGGCATCTCAACGGAGACACTAGTCTGACTGGCCTCGACATCCTTCCTAACCTCAACAGTATTTTCTGCATCCTCTTTAACCTTCTCATCTACTTCGGTAGCAGCAGTTTCCTTTGATTCGGACTTTGTCTCGGTCTTCTGTTCCGGCTCCTCAGCCACCTTTTCCTCAACATTCACTTCTCCGTTTTGCTCGACAGCTCCATCAACAGACTCGGAGTCTGCGGTAGAAGCAGCTGTGTCCAACGTAGACTGCAAGGTCGCACTAGCTGCGGTTGGAGCAGCCACATTGGCTTCCTTCGCTGACCTTGTCTGTCTAGACTTGCGTGGCGATCCAAGCTTCTTGCTAGGGGAAGCCGATCGTCGGCTCCTCGTGCGCGACGCGGGAGGAGGGAGCTGAGAAGTTGGCTCCATTGGCGGCATTTCGAACTTGGGAGGCGGAGTTATCTGCTTCTTCGCAGTAGAAGGACTCTGTACGATCTCTCTCGAATCAAGCAGGGCACGGACCCAGTCGAACATGCGATACTCCTTGGCAAGTTCGAGCGCTGCAAAATCGTCAGAATGCCTCAATACTTCCTGAATTCCAGTGACAGGGTCTCCCAATATGGCTTACCGAACATCGGCGAAATCCAGATGTTTCCAGCGATCTCATCCTCGCTGGTTTCCTTCCGCGACTTCAGATATTCTCGCTCGGCTCTCTCTTCCTCCAGCTTCGCCCAGGGGAATGCAATCTTGAACATTCCGGTGGCGCTGATGTATCCGTCCTTACTTCGTCGCTGTTAAGATCGGAGAGAGTACGCGTTAACAGAAGCTCGAATCGAACGACCGACGCGTCAGCGGCACTGAAGGGAACAGCTTACCATCAGAAAATAAGTCTCTGGATGTTGCTGGGGACTATGCGACGGGAAGATCTCCGACCCCCTGAGATCTTTGGGCAGCGGCGCACGCAGATGGGCATATTCGAAGGGGCCCAGATTCTCCGGCTTGGTCGCATTCGAGGTGCCTACCTGGGCAGGCTTCACGGCGAGGTGCGTCTTTCCCAGGCGACGGCGCGCAAGGAGCTCCTCATCTATCACGGTCAAGGAAGATGGTTGTGTCAGCTGTGATTGCCCGGCGACATCGTATCTCGCCGACCAGGCATGGGTCGGGATCGCGGTGAAGGCGCGCGAAAAGCGACGAGAGGTAGCAACTTACAGTCAGGGGACGCTTCCGGGAGGATGAGAGGGTTGTGTCTCTTGGGGAGAGATCGCACCATGGTGGATGGATGATTCTCGGAGCGGAAGCCCGATGCAGGAGAACGGATGCGCCTCGGGTGGAGGACAATGGGGATGAAGTTGACTTCTCAGACAGGAAGTGTAAGAGGCGACGCCAACGGCTGCCACGTTGCAGGCGCGTTCCTCCTCGCTCCCTAAGGGGCTAGAAAGGAAACGCGAGTGGGAGCGACGGGCGGGGACACGAACTACTCCGTGTTTCGAGGATGTGACTTGGCAGGCCGTGCTGGAGAGGCGTAGACGTGGTGAGATCGAGCGGAGCAGCAGATTATCAGAGATAGGGGGGAAAGACATGCGCTGGCCCGGGACTGGCGGGCGCGGGCTCTTCCTTTTACGGAGTACTTTGGGGTTGCTGGGAACAGGCGCGGCTGTGGTACGGTACGGTATGGTCACGGGGACGTATGGCAGACGTCCCGCAGGCGGTAAGAGGGCCCTGGCGCCGCGGGCTGCGCCCGAGTCAGATGGCCCAAAGAGGGAATTTCGCGGCAGATCCTCAATCCCCGGTATTCCGTGACAGAGACGATACACAGCCTGTATCGCTGCCTTGTGTCCCCCAAAACCGCTGGGACAGGGCCCGCATCCCGATCCGGAAGTTAGGGTTAGGGCTCTCGCGAGCAGCGGAGGTGCATACCGTCACGGTGACCCAGAACGTGCTCTGACTTCACCTCCCGTCATCATTATGGCACTCTATCTGGTCTTAGAATCCGCTGGAATTGAGAGTCGAGACTGATACTTTAAGGATCAAAAGCTATCCATAGACCTGGCTGGACCTGGTCACCCCAATTGCCTAATCCTTCACGGAATTGAGCCTTCGGGCATCCGTACTCCACACTCCTGAGGTGCCAGAAAATCAGCCATTTAGAGGCAGCAGGACGGGTCCCCCTTGTTGTCCTTGCCGTAAGAGTGTGTTGTATGCTTGGGCTCTTCTGCAGCAAGAAGCTCATGCAGGCTCGAGGTCCCCGCACGTCTATCGGAAGAGATTTTCCCACATGATGTCATACATGGCATTGCTAGCACTGGCCAAATCGATGCTGCAGATTCGGGCAGTCCCATGATGATACACCTGGTTCCTTGACTGTGTGGACACGACTCCATATTTCTCTTTATCTTCTTGCGAAGCAGGACTTGTCGAGGACTTTCGGAAAATGTACGGAGCACAGAATTCTCGGTCCTGGCCTCCTGACCACCATACTGTAGCAAAGATAAAGGTAGGCTTTGACCATGGGGAGCTCCACCTAAGATGTACAGTTATCGTGAAGTTCTTTTCACGTGATATCGATGTCTATCCCCGGATCGTGGGGACTCCAGGCCAGTCTTCCTTTGATTACACCGAAACAGCAGCAAAAAGAATTCAAAAATACTATTCACTATTCAAGAAGTACATAAAAGTTTACACTGCGACCAAGCGGTGCCATACTAAGGGTGCTACGAAAAGCCCACCGATGCTTTCGGCAGGCAGGGTTTGTTTACGCGCAGGGTAACCTGGGCTGTTCGCAGGATATTCCAAGGTCATTACCGCACATCCTCACCCATATCCGCCTTTCAGATCCGAATCAAATGTTCCAGAGGTAATTTGAAACTTTGATCAGCCAAAATAGCTTCTCGTATCCACCAGTTCTCCATGTACGGAGTATTCCACCAGATAATAAGGTGCCTTATACGGCTGAGGACCTCTATCTGGATATTCAATTCATTCTTCGATTGATAGAGATATTCTGATTCTACCTCCAAAACGCCTACTTTGACACCATCATCAGACGTGCTCCAGCCTAGGGACATCGGGCCTTTCTTGAAAACTAATGCTGAAGTGTGGTTGGAAATGACTTTTTTTCGATTTTCCAGTACATGTCCTATCGCTCTAACTCATCGAGTGTAATCCAGAGGAAACAAGTACATATGAATAGAACGAATACATGGAAAGACAGCACTGGCCTAATAATAATGATCCTGTGTCTACAGCACCTTAATGGACCTGTTGTTTATTGTTAACACAACGACCCTGGTGTGATATTCACTGAACGTGTACGAGCGTCGCTTCTCCAACGACAGACTTTTGGATCCTGTCAGGGATCATTATCCGGCTACTTGAGCAGATGGCAGGGTGAGAAAGTACTAATCCATCTCTCTTCAGTAAAACCAGGGTAGTTGCACTTCGTGACAGCTACGGTTTCGAGACCCAGCGTGGACAGAATGAACCCGATCTTTGCAGAGGGTGTCGGCATTGTGTAGTTCAATTCGCTGAACCGGCTTATATGAGTCCTCGTGCGAAACAATGATTGCAAAAGGCGCGAGTATATTGAATAACTGGTTAGCAAGCATTGTAAAAGAACCGAAAGGATAGATGCCTCTAAGCAGAATGCAAAGCATGCAAAGCATGCCAAATGAAATACGGCAGCTGCGAACAACTTGCTCTGTTCTTTATCAACTATGGTCATGACCAAAAGCGGGTGTCAATATCACGTTCATGAAATTCCTTTGTCAGTCTTTGTTGTTCTTTGTTGACAGATTCTCCCACAGAATCTCCGCAAGCCAGCCTTGGCGTGCATGCTTCAGAGTCCACATTCGTAGGTAGTGTAGTACGGATATGGAAGTAATCAGAGAATCCATATACTCTGGACTCGTATATTAAGCTGTTGTTCTCTTTGAGTGTTTGGAAAGCGGGCGAATAGAGTACCCAATTAAGGCAGCAAATGACCCACCGGTCCACCGCGAGGTTCCCTGGCCCGTGGTGTCAAAAGGACAGCTGGAGAGTTCCTCCGATCTCGAATACTGCCAACACCACCGATCTCTCTTGAACACAAGAGAACCGGAAGGCTCAATATGAAGAACTCCTCTCCGTAATCAGATGGGCATAGCGTATGCAGTACATAGATATCCGAGTCAATCTGAAACCGCGACGCCAGGACGAGAGCTCGTGGGTTCAGGCGCGTCGAACGCTGCGAGTCGCAGCCCCTGAGACGAGCCGGTCCCAAAGGTCAAGGTCTCGGCCCCTACCCAGCGATCTTATTCGATCCAAGACGGCTCCCCTCTCCCACCGCCTTTCCAACCCCACCGTGTTCAAGAACACCCCCGAAGTGCCAGCGCATCTTTCCCCCCTCTCTCCCTTCCAGTTCATTAACTCAAACACTCTTTTCTCTCTCCCCCCCCCTTTGGTGGCTCCGTTTACTTCGCCCGCATAGTACATATCCGACCTGATTTGGATCAACAGACATCCATACACTTTCGTTTATTGCTCACGGGACCGGTCCCCCTCCCATCGTTCGAGCGGTCCAGCTTCCCGTGTCGCTACTCGCTGTCCATCTGTCGGCCGTAAACATACTCCCTCGAGCGGAGCAGAACAGAGTCCAGACAATTCATACCAGACATTGACACCATGGCTGACCACGACGACGATCTCGTCGCGTCCAAGACCGAGGGATTTAAGCTCGGAGAGAAGAAGACAATTGAAGAATACAAGCAGCTCGGTAAGGGATAGAACTTCCTTGTCTTGAGAATGGAGTGACATTATGTACCTTCACGGTTGTTTTGAAGCTTCTTTCTGGCTGTCTCGATCTTGAGTACGCGGGAGCCAGGACGGGTAGTAATCTACAAAGGAACAACAGTGTCGAGATGTACATTCTGTGTTCGGTCTGGGGGAGATAGACACTAGGTTGTCAAGCTGGATGCCTTTGTACTCATACAATCTACAATATCCCATTGTATTCTCCAAACATATCTCCGCCTTCCAGGCTTGATTTTTCTTGACGTCTCAAGCAATCATCTCTCAAGTCAGACGCGACGGCTTCCCGACTGACCACTATCTCCTCCAGATGCGAACGATGAGTCCCTCAACCGCTGGAAAGCCTCCCTTGGCCTCAACAGCGGAACGCCTATCGGAGACCCGAATGACCCCAGGCGGTGCATTATCCAGTCTCTCGCACTTGAGACCGAAGGACGCCCGGACATCGTTGTTGATCTCACAGGGCCCGGCGCCCTTGAGAAGCTGAAGGACAAGCCATTCATCATCAAAGAGGGAGCCAAGTTCCGCATCAGGGTTGTCTTCCAGGTGCATCACGAGGTCCTAAGCGGTCTGAAGTATCTCCAGGTGGTCAAGCGTAAGGGCATCAGGGTCAGCAAGGACGAGGAGATGCTGGTAAGTCTCAACGTGACTGTTGGATTATGGATGGGGCCCTGACAATAAAACAGGGAAGCTATGCACCAAATACCACTGAAAAACCGTTCTATGAGAAGAGATGTAAGGAAAAGCCCCTGAAAACACACAACCTCAGGCGCTGACCGGTTCACAGTCGCCCAAGAGGAGGCTCCTTCGGGTATGATTGCTCGAGGACACTACAACGCCATTTCCAAATTCGTTGATGACGACGATGTCACCCATCTCCAGTTCGAATGGTCTTTTGAGATCGCGAAGGACTGGGAATGATCAGATTGCAAGCATCGTTTCAGAAGCCATTTATTCCAGACGAGCCATCTTCTGTGCATGAACTTTCTCATCTCAATGACCTTCAGTCGATAATTCTGTCACATAGACATGAGATTCGTCGAGAAGGCCCAAGCGATCTTTTTGTTTCGATAGTTAATTTCGAAGAAACCCAAGCAAGTTATGCACACTTAAGATATCCCGAGCAATTCAACTTTATCAATGCTGTCTATATATGCCACTAGCACCGAACTCCAGATACTACATGACCCAGGGTATCACAAAAAGTAGTCAATCACAGGATTCTGTCCATCTTTACTTTGCTGTGCCTGCTGCTCGCTACGATGGAGATCGTTCTCTGGAGCTGCGTCAAAGATGTTGAAGAACCTCTCACCGGTGTCACTCACTTCGAGGACGCTGGCGAGGTTTCCACATCGATAGCAGTAGTTTGGAGCGCTCCACACCGTGCTCAGCCGGTCATCGTAGAGGATCTGGTATCCTTCCTGGCACAGCTGATGGGCTCGTAGAATATGCGACATGCTGTTGACCTCGAGGAACTTTCGGACGACCTGGGCGCCAAATGTATACCCTGCGCCTCGCGGGGAGAGGCTGAATTCATCGCGTTCGGTGTCTGGATCTGACCAGACCAGGTCTGCCATCGGCCCTTCATGCGGTATCTCCCGGAACCGATCGATAATCTTGATCTGATCTATCGAGTGGATGGATGGAGAGAGACCGCCATGCACACAGAATATCTGGTCATTGATCACTACACTGAGGGTGAGGAAGTCGAACATGTCTGTGAAGTAGTGCCAGACATTGGCATTTCCGTACTTCCGAGCGCACTCGGTGTAGAAACCGTACGACTGCGTGACACCGCGAGACTCATGGTTACCACGGATCAGATGGACACGCTGAGGGTAACGCAGCTTCAAGCACACGAGAAGGGAGATGGTCTCCACACTGAAGAGGCCACGATCGACGTAGTCGCCTGCAGACAGTGGTTAGCAATGAAGTACACTAGAAGCTTCCACTTCCGATGCTCTCTGACCTAGAAAGAGGTAGTTTGTATTGGGACAGAATCCCCCGATCTTGAATATTTCGATCATGTCAAAAAACTGCCCGTGGATGTCTCCGACGACCGTGACGGGAGCCGCAATGTGGACGACATTGCTCTCCTTCATCAGCAGCTCCTTTGCCTTGGCACATATCGCCTCGATGACCGAGTCTGCCAGCAATTCCTTCTTGTAGAGCCGCTCGATGCATTCGTCCAAATCAATGCTGGCTGGGAGACAATGTGAGTCTGCGGAAAGAAGCAGATTTTAAGGCGCAAACATACACGGTAAGCCGGGCATGGCGACAGATTAGTTCGCCTCTTCACTTCTGAAATGTCCCTTGTGGCCGTGAATCAAGAGATAAGGTATTTGAGAACAGCAGGCGCAAGATGAAATGAGCGTTATGGCGAAAGCAAGACCGAGAAAGGACGTGTCTGACAGGTTCCTGCAGCAGCTTGCATCATGACCAGGACCAAGCTCTGGGGCAAACACACGCCGACAAGACCTAGCATCCAGCGCTGAAAGAGCATGCAGCGTGAGCAGGTCGTCGTGGCGATCTGGATCACACACAGAGCCAGTGAGGTGGAGCCGCAGCCGCCCAGGTCGAGGTCACAGGCACAGCTTGGCCCCGGCGGCCCCGACCTCGCGCGCACGGCCAGCCCCTGTTCTGCCACACCACACCGCCTTCGCCCTCTATGAACCTGGAACCCTGGCAGCGTCAGAACACGTGATGGCTCTCTCGAAGTCTCATGGGCTTGCGGCCCTCGATCCCTGGACTTCATGGCTTTGTCTGAGATGCCTTCTTGCTCCTTCGGGGCGAACGGAGCGTCTGTCGCCTTCTCGTTTGTAATCCGTTGCCGAAATATATGGTTTACTTATTTCCATTCTTGTGCTTTTGGTTAATCGCAGGATCTGGGAATGCAGGTCCCCCTCAGTGCAGTGAAAGTGATATCTCCCTAGTGTCACAGCTCCCAGCTCCCGGAAGGGGCCATTCTTCTAACCTGCGCATCCTGGGCACCACCTTCCTTGCTTCATCCTTGGCTAGACGGTTCTGCTATCTGTTTTGGACATTTTATCTACCGGATTTTTTTGGTTAATATTTTTTTTATGCCGCCGTGAAATATAGCCGCTGAACTTCTACGGGTTGGGATTCCAGGATCTATTTGTCTATTGATGACTCCGTTCACTGCCTCTTTACCTCACTCTCGTCGATGATCCAGCAATCTGCTCTGATATTGTTTTCCTCCTCATTGACCTGGACTTTGCAATTTGGATCAGCATGGACGCTTATCCATCTCCTCAGGATGGTACCCCGCCTTTCCAGAAGTACCAACCATATGGCCCTCCAACGGGCTACAGGCAACGAAAACAAAAGCATCCCTCGTTCCAGAAAAGGAACTTCCATAACGATCCATCTCACTCGGAGAATATAGAATATACCGAGACTCCGAGGAGGGATTCGGAGCCTCAGGCTTGCTACAACTGCGGGTCTCCAGAGCATTGGGCCCAGGACTGCCCGGAACCTCAACGAGATGTCCCCGCGTAAGTATTATGTGATGTCGGGTCATCGAATATGTTTCTACTTGACTGACGGATATTTTTAGCAGGGCCGATCCTAATCCTCGTCCTTCAAAACGGCAGAAGACTGGTGCGCCCACGGCCACCCGCCATTCAATTCCACCGTACTTCAAGCAACGGGGGCCACATAATGGGAGTACATATCCGCCGGTAGCTCAGTCAAATTACCAGCCCTACGGCAACTATCCACCGACGCCAATGTCGGCACATTCGCAAGGTTTCAGTCCATGGCAACAGTCTCCGCAGTACACTTCTCCTGTACAGCCCTACCCTCCTTATGGGCCACATGGGCTTCCGACCCCTACTACTGCTAACAGCTCACAATTTCCAAGCCCTGAATCATCTCATGGCGGCCCTCAATACCAGGGCTATTTCCCGCCACAGCAATCGTACTTTTCCTTTAACCAGAGTCCTCTACAACCATACCCGGAATATAGTCAGTATCCACCGCAAGGAGGCCAGTCTCGACATCCTTGGCGTCAGCAACGCTATCGAAATGATGTGCCGTTTATTGCTCCTCCTGTTGAACCTTGGATTGAGGAATTACAGTCTCTTGACAGGCAGGCGGGATCTAAGCGCTCCGGTGGCCAGATTGGTAAGTCCTCATCAAGCACCGAAAAAAGGGAACTCGCTGATAAGTCATAAAAGTCTGGCGACCAGCTAACCCCGTCGCCCGGCCTCTCCCTTCTACATTCTCTGCTCGAGAAGAAGTAACGCCCCTTCCGCCTCTTGCGAGTCTACAATCAGGCATGTCAGTGTCAAAATATATTCTGGACAAAGGGCCCGAAGAGTTCGAGTGTCATATCCGGGATACCGAAGAGTGGCCGTTTGTGATGGATGATCCTGTATTCCGCGAGATCGCAACTGACTGCGCACTAATATCCATTGAGGAACTCGTTTCCCGACGAAAACGAGCATTCGAAACGCACAGAGTCCGAGTTCTAAATGAACCTGAAGAGGGTGAAGTCGGCGATGACACCAACAGTTTGGATGAGCAATCGGCTGACAAGCAGTCTGTCCCGGATGGCTTCCCGGAAGGAGAGGACGAAAACCCACAAACTGGCCACGACATGAATATTGCGACAGGTGAAACCAAACATGGGACCCCAGAAATTGATAAGGAAGACAATGTCTCAAAACGACTGGGAGCAGAAGAAGATTCGACTGGATACCGTGGAAGACGTCCACGGTCACCAAATTCCCACGGGGGATACAGTCACCGGGAACGAAGCCCAAGCCCAGGTGGAAGAGACCCGTGAGTGCTATCAATAACAGCTAAACTTCACCTGACTAACAAAGGAGCGTCAGGAAATCAAACCAGCCGAGAGGCAAGCGGGATGATCGCGGCGTACATCATGACCACCAGACCTTGGACGAGAGTTCTGTTCGGCGGGCCGACAAAAACACTTCATCTAGTAATAATGAGAGTGGAACTTCGAAACGTCGTAACGGACCCCATAGCCATTCTGACCAGGATCGACGTACCCCGAGGTCATATCAAGACGCGGGATCGAGCCGTCAACCTTACAACAGGAAAAGACCGCGGAATTTTGATGGCCCTAGTGACACGTCACCATCTCAAAATTCGGCACTGGCTGTCGGTAATGAGAAGACGCGATCTCCTGAGCATGTGTCGAATGGATATGTCCGAGACGAGAATGCAAAGAGAACAAATTCCTCAACTCAGTCGCGCTACGAAAGGAGTGATCGCAGGAGGCCACGGCCAAGAGACTCACCCGAAAGCGATTACGACGGTCCGCGACGTCAGGAAGATGATGTTCCGTCCAAAAACAAGCGTCGCCAGCCCCAAGTTGCTGACGCTTATAGGTAAACCGCTTACAAAGCCTAAATGTCGGGCCATGGCTAACTTCTGTAGTCGTCGATGGTAACGTCGATGTTAAATAATAAAGGCACATCAAGTCACTTCAGATATGTCTTCCAAAACCATAACCCATACCCTCGAAATGATTGAGATTAGTACTTGCTTCTGGTCCTGTGGCCGTTTCGCCTTGGCTAATGATCCTTTTCTTCCGTGCTTGGAAATGTGTCTTTCCAAATGTGCTTTGGATCTCCTTTACTCGGCTCTACATCCTTTCAAAATACCCCAGACACAGGAACTGGTCCCTATCGCTAAAGTTCCAGTGTCTTGACTCCTGCTGGTCATTTATCTCCGAAGGCAGCTTTTCAGGCTATCACTAGAGTTACTTCTAACATCTCTACCGCATTGCTATGCTGCTCATTACTGAAGGTGCTAGTGCTGGATGTTCTGTGCTGTCGTATTTTCACCTGGTTTTTCAGCCATCTGGGATAATCTTTCCTGCATATTTGCCTAGGTAGCCCAGAGCTAAGCGCTGTAAAACCGGGCTTTCTGATTCTTCAAAGAAAGCCTATCCGCTCTCTGGCTGCCAGGTTTTACGTAAAATAGCTCACCATGCTTTGTCGGAAACATGGTTTGAGCTTTAGCCAGCGCGAGTCCCTTCCGTGGACATGGCAGCTTAACTTCCCAGGAAGTGTCATTCCTGTGCGGCAAATCAGGAGTCTTACATAGCTCCTCACAATGACCTTTGTGAGATTATGGGACAATTGCGCACTGAAATCCAATCTGCATACTGGCCTTCAGAATCAGCTATTCCTGCATACTTATCATTCTCTTACCAACAGCCATGGATAGATTGACATTGTGGACTGTGAATACATCACAGGCACCTGCTGGACTGATCCTCTTATAGAGGAACACACAAGGAAATGGACATTACCTCCTTTGAAACATATTGTTTCAAGGGCAACCAGAAAAGTGATGTTTAACATTGTGATGGTGATGGTGATGATTATGATGATGAAATGCTGACCGTGCTGATTATGTTATGAGATGAATGGATGCATCATCCTGTTAACAGGTTCGGTCACTAACTTTCCAGGTCACGTTGCAAAGTTGAGGTCACGACTACCATAAATTTTGACATGCGGCTGTATCAGCCCTTTCCCTGGGTTTCTGCTCGGTTATTACATTAGTGGACCATGATACCCCTCATTTGAGTGTATATACATTTCATTAAATAATAGATCTCATACAGATGCAATGAAGTCCCTATGGGTGCTAACATTGATGACCTCTAAGCGACTGGAAAGGGGCTGAAAGGAACATTGGTTTTTTTGGGACAAGTTTTCATTTAACTAATTAGTATGATACTAGTATGATATTGATGACAATCAATGATCATGACACGCTGGAGATTACCCAAGCAACAGGCATATTATGCCCCCTACTTTTTGGCCTTGTCTTTATATATATATTTGATTAAACTCTGGTACTGGGGAATCCACCTAGGTAGTATGCTCACCTAGCTGAACTAGGCACCTGTATTCTGAGCGAAGAAAGACGGGTGGGCATGACTGGATGAGAAACTTTCAATTAGCAGTAGCGTTGAAAATGAATATTGAGAGGCGCAAATGTCACAGCAACTCAGCTAGCTGATGTTCAAAACCCCTGACAAAGCAAGAGAGTAAAAATCGATGCTTGTTCTATTCTACTCTGTGATATTTTATCATTCGATTGGCTTAACGCGCAGAATATGTCTCTATGTACAGTAGTACATGACTAGATGATGATCAGGGGATATCTTTCGATTTGTACATGGCTTGATCTTGATGATTATTATTATTGTTATTCTGCTGTCCCATTAGCGCCTTGGACTCTCCTTTCTCTTCGTTTTCGTCGTCCTCTTCCGATTCCGTCTCTTCTTCGGAATCTGTCTCTTCTTCCTCTTCTTCGGATCCTGTTTCTTCTTCTTCTTCTTCTTCTTCTTCCTCCTCCTCCTCGGATTCGGTCTCTTCTTCTTCTTCGTCTTCTGATTCTTCTTCTGATTCCGTTTCTTCATCATCCTCATCAGCAAGCCATTCGTCAAGAGTCTTGGTCTTCCCAGCTCCGACGACGACGCGGCCGTTCTGCTTAGCTCGAACGGCGGCAGCAGCAGTGCTCGCGTGCTCCTTCAACGCCCTATCCAGCCGCTCACCGGCCGTGACGACCGTCCGGTCCGAGACCTCATGCTTCAGCCCTTCGTCCCGCAGACTGGGGTCGGGCTCCTGCCCGGGCTCCACCCAGTCAGGTAGCGGATCGTAGCCCCTCAGGCCGTGAATACCGGCGTCGGGGCCTACGACAAGCGTCGAGGAACCGAGGAGGAGATCCTTTCGAGTCTCCGAGGGGCTTGGTGCGTGTGGAACAGGCTTTGGAGCGAGGAGAAGCAGGCTGGCGAGTTGTGTTGCAGAGGGATTGGCCAGAAGAGCCTTGTAGAGTCGAGCGCGGTCACGCAGATCGTATGAGGTGTCGTACCTCGCGAGAAGTAGTATGTACCGCCACAGGAGGGTAATGGTATCTTCCTCCGGCGGTTTTTCTGGTTGTTGTTCTTGTTGTCGCTGATCTTGGGATTCAGCAGCCCATTCATTGCTGTTTTCCTGCTCCGGGGCAGGCTCCGGTGGACGTTGCTCCTGAGGCGGGTTCCGCAGGAGATGGTGTAGATAAACCTTCGCGCCTAGCAAGACTATCTGTTGCTTGGCAACCTCTGATTCATCCGCGAAGCCCTTTGCCAGTATGCGCAGGACGTCCGGGGCGATGTTATTCTCCGGGTCGACCCCAGCAAACTCGCCAACCAGCCAGATAATTGTGGCCCTTGCATCGGGGTTTGTTGTCGTGTCCAGGTACTTTGCCAGCTGAATGACCGTCTTCTTGTGAGATTGTGGATCCTGCTGGATCAGGTGTCGGATTACGGTGAGGGACTCAGAAACCAGATTCTCGTCCGCGCTCGAGATCTGGTTCAGGAGCACGCGTAGGCAGCGGGTTGAAGTCTGCATGTCGCTCTGCGCGCAGCGCCCGATCGCGCGGACACTCTCCCGCACCAAGTCCGGGTCGCTACCTTGTGCGAAGTGCTCGAGCTCGCTGATGATCACACCCTTCAGGTGCAGGCCACAGTAGGGGAATATAATCGTCAGGACCTCGAGCTTCAGGCGCCAGATGTGCGGGGGGTCGGTTGAGTGTACGAGGAAGTGGGATGCGTATTTCACAAAAGGCTTAGGATGTTTCAGGGCCACTGCGACAATGTTGTATAGTGCAACATGTTGGATGTCCTGGGGGCTGCGGAGGAGGGCGACAAGGGGGCCGATCGCGGCGTCCAGATACTCGGGCGTACCTAGGTAAAGAAAACAACGGACGACGCTGACAATGACGGCAGAGTTGCGGCTCTGAAGGAGCGGCTTGCAGGCTCGTAGGAATAACTCAAGATCTGGGTCCAGCACAACGACTTCTTCGCCCGTCTCCTCTCCCCGGTTTTCTGCATCGCCTTCATCGTCATAAAATCCTTTGGTTACTCCCTTCTTGACCTTCTGTGTCCTCCTGGGAAAGCATTTCCTTCCGTAAATCGTCAAAAGCCGTAAAGTCGCTAGTTGACTCCATTCATCCATGTCAACAAGCTTCTTCACCAGACTTCGGTAGTGCTTGTGGATCAGATCGATCCTGTCCGGACAGACTTCTAGGAACGCTGAGACAGCCGGCCCAGCAACAAAATACTGACTATCCCCCAAGAGCGTGGAAATATAGCCAACTAGCTGCGGTAGGGTATTCGGGTCGAGACGGTAGCACTTTGGGATAGCCAACGCTGCAGCCTTGCGGACGTGTGGGCTCATATCTCCGCAACCGCGTTTGATCGCGAGCGACACGATCTGGCTGATCACGGGTACCCTGATCCCGGACATCGTGCGAAGCGCCATGGCCCGTACCTGCGGGCTTTGATCCGTGAGCGACTTCTGGATCGCATTGATTGAAAGGAGGGCAAGGTCAGGCTCTGCCTCCGCATGGTGAAGCAAGTAGATGTAGACGAGCTTCTTGACCTCGATATTCGGGTTCGCTACGTTCTTGACGACCGCGGAGAAGAAATGGAGGCTGGGTTCGGAGCGGTACATCAGCTAGTTCAAAGCCGAAGAATATCAGAATCAGTGTCACTAAAGTAATGCGGGGACCGACAGCAGGTTGTCCATACCGAGATGACCCTCCGCATCCCGTCCAGAACTTCCCGGTCATTGCGGCTGTCGAGAAGCTTTTTTATATGCGAGACGGTGAGGCCGCGGGAGGAATAATTTGATCTCGAGCCTTTGCTGCTGGCCGACTGAGCCGCCTCGAGCGTCAGCTCTCGAGCTGCGCGCACACAGCGACGGTTAGCGACGGAAATGGAATTCGATCGGAGGAAGACAGTACCTGTTTCCAGCATGGACGAGATCCTGGAGATGGTCTCCATGTTGACCCCCGAGATCCTCCACGGGCGCCTCTACCGGCCGTGGTGCGTTGTCGTGGGGAGAAGAGGATAACGTGATACTCGCTCTCCGCGGCGAAGCGCAAACAGACATGTGCCTATCGACGATGGCGTATGAGCGAGCGGTGTCAGAACAAACGTCCCCGCCGCCCCCTCGACACCGATGTCGACAACAAACACGCCTCGACACGTTGCCGCTGCAGGGATGAGAACAGCATTCATGCGTCAAAAGATGCAGTGACTTGAATCTCGGCGGCCAAACAGGTTACAATGTTCTTAGCTTGCTCCGTCACTCTGGGGATCGGTGTCCTGATTACAAACCTATATCCCGATGGTGACAACTCCAAGAATACATTTCTCGGATCAGGTCGCGGATTTTCTGCAGTATGTACTTGACAATAATGCCTGCGCGACCACTCTGATTGTCTGCAGCATGCGGGACAGTTTTCTTGAACAACTGTCTGCCTGTGTGCACCCTCGACCACACATTCCCGCGCCAGAGTATGACGAGCAGCAGCATGGACATGATGAGGATACCGATCTACTACCGGAACAAGTCGAACATGTTGATCATATCAATCCACTCCTGACGAAGACAATTGGTCTCCTCGCAAATTCAAGGAAAGTCAAGCTAAATTTCTGTCCAAGTGTTGAGCATCTCCGCGCGTATCTCTCTGTTCTGCGTGTAACTGGAGACAAGCAAAACCAAACACATCATTACGGGAGACCGATGCTGGCAATACTAGACCTCGTCGCTCTTCATTGCGCGACCTCTGAACTATCCGCTCAAGGGCTGTCAAGGACTTTTGCGATTGCGGTAGAGGCCGCCGCTAGGGAGGATATGGACCTGGTGCTGTGTGAATGTAAAGATGCCATCGACACCCAAAACAGTGAGCGCGGTGAGAGACTGTGGCATCTCCATGTGCCATTATTAAGTAGCTCCATCAGAACTGGCGAAGGGGGTGCTTGGAGCGGACCTAGTGTTCCGGTGAAACGGATTGCACAGAGATGGTTTTATTTTGATGAAAAAGAGGACGTAATGACGGACATTATGGATATCTAGACAGAACCTGAACTCCCGCATGAAACCTATGTACAGTACCATTTGATTCCATAGAGACCAAGAAACAATCCGGGTATCCTAGAGCCGACCGACAAACTCCGACAACCACCAGACCTATGAGTACTACTCTCACATACATTTTTCCATCTCTGTAATGTAGAGTTTTATATGGGACTCCAACTTCAGATACTCGTCGTGCGCACTGTGGATCTCTCTTTCGATGCTCTCTTTGAGATCGGCCATCTTTCAACATGTTAGTTGGCACTCGAGGATGGGAAACCAGCAACGGAGAATTTACCTTTTTCTCGGTTTGTTCTATACGTATCCTCCTTCTCTCCATCTCTCGCTGTTTCTCCGCCCGTTCCTCGCGCAGCTGCTTCTGGATATTTCGAAGTTCTTCCATCCTGGCCTGCGCTGCCTCCTGCTTCTCCTGGCTACTCTTCCGCAGCGCCTCTATCCTCTCGTTCCATCGAGCTAGCTGTCTCTGCAACAGCTTCTCGGTCTGCTCCACCTCCCTTACACTGTTCCCTCTCTCTGAAAGAGCGTCTTTGTTCCTAGCGGCTCGAGCATCTTCCTCCTCCTCCTTCTGTAACTCCACAGAGATATCCTCCAGAACTTTCACACAAGCCTGGACGTCATTGGCAACGACGTTGAATGTATCTATGGAAGTCTGCAACGCCCTCGTCCTCTTCTCCATCGCATCGACCTGAGCCTTCTCGCGCATCAGACTCTCTGAGAGTTCAGCCAGGGACGACTGTAGAGAAGCAGGGCTCTCCAGGACATAAGGACGGAGTTTCTCGATTTCCTGCCGCGTGCGGACCAGTTTTTCCATCTTTTCTTCCAACAGGGTCTGCCGTCTCGCTTTCTCTGTCTTGACTCGCTCCAGCGCCTCCGCGATCCTTTCCTGGCCGCGTCTCAACTCTAGCAACCGCGTCTTCAACTCGTCATTGCGCCTGACTTTCTCTTTCACCTGCGCCTCCATTGCTTTCTGGTTTCGTCTCATCTCTTCCAGGCGCTGCTCCATCTCCTGGTTCTCTGCGAACAGCTCCTCAATGCGCGCCTTGGTCTTTTCCGATTTGTTGAAGTGTTCATCGATAACAGCGGTCTGTGACTCTCGGAATCGGACAAAGTTGATGAGATAGGAGAATATCTTGACGAGTCGGTCGTGTGTAGGTTTCGTTAGATCCGTAAATGTGAAATCGTTGACTCCGCACTAGATTTCCATATGATTAGAATACACTATTACTGCTCTGCCTTCAAAAACAACGATGTAGTACCTCAATCATCAGCTGTCTCAAGCTGACAAAGAATCCCATGAGATTGCGCGTGTCGTTAGGCATGATGTCTGCGAAGTCGCCGCATATGTCCTCGGCCGCTGCGCGCATCGCGGGTTCAACAGTTTCACGGGTTGTGTTCATGAGGAGCTCCGCGAACCACTCCAACACCATCTGGATCTGCTGAGGGTTTGGCTTCAGCAGATCCTGAGGCGTAAACGGCACGCCGATATCGTTGATACATCCTGCAATTTCCTTATCTGGCTGTAGCTTGCCGTCAGCGACTAGATAAAAAAGTTGTAGAGTGAGTCCGACGGACCAGGCGCATCAATGCATCGCTCTCATCTTCCTTCTTGCGATTCCGGTTGTGCTGCTGTTGGCTGCCATGGAACTGCTGGCTCATCCGATGATTGTAAGACATGGTTGCGCGCAATCTTCCATTCACCCTCGCGATGTGTATAAAAATCGAGTCGAGGCAAGCAGACGATGCGACGGCTGCAGGTTGACGATGGAGGTTCCGCCGCTGTTTTGTTTACCGCGACCCGGAGCGCACGCCGCATGGCGCCCAAAGCGGACTAGCACCAACGATCGAGGGGCTCTGGTGCAACCGGTGCAAACACGCCCGCAATTTCGCGGCCTCGCGGTGACTCGCAGCACAACCCCGTCGGTCGTGATAAAATCAAGCCAGTGCCCTCAATCTTTGGTTGTCACATTGTCCAGCCCTTTGGGCCCTCGTCGAGGCACCATGGCGACCGCTGCTTCAGTCCAGTCGGAGGCATCCAAGCCCTTCGAGCAAGTGTCCCCGCAGACACTCGGTTCGTAGTCATTGTTACTGACGTTCATCAACCCTACAGTATCGTTGCGACTTACAATGACCTTCTCCGCTCCGACCCCGATCTGACTATGCCAATCGCGGCCATTGAGGCACTCGTCCTTCTTCTGACACATTCGCCTTCTTCTACGATATCGGAGACGCTCGACCTAATTGAGAGACACACCGCTCACCTGAAGAAGTCGATCCCAAACCCTATTGGCCTCTCCGCCGGCACCGATCTTTTCCAGAGGTACCTGATCACGCAACTGCAGAGACCTGGCCAGCTCGGCCCCGCTGGTGATTTCAACGCCATCAGACAGCACCTGCTGTCGAACGGGCGGCTGTTCATCAAGCGCGCCAAGGAAAGTCGCGACAAGATCGCTGCGTTCGGGAGGGGATTCGTCCGAGACGGAAGCACGGTCCTGACGAACGGCGGCTCCAGAGTCGTCAGCGCTCTGCTCCAGAAGGCGGCTGAGGAGAACAGCGGTCCCTCCGCCGTCCGTTTCCGCGTCATCTACGTCCTCCCGTCTGTGCACAGCGACATCGAGAATTCTCCTGTTGAGCCGGAGGGCATGGAGACGGTGCGCGCGCTGAGAGCAAAGGGTATCCCCGTGGCTACGATTCCGGAGTCTGCGGTCGCATACTCCCTCGGCAAGGTGGATATGGTGATCGTGGGCGCCGAAGGCGTCGTGGAGAACGGAGGCGTCGTGTCCCGGATGGGCACCTACCAGATCGGCCTGCTGGCCAAGGCCATGGGCAAGCCATTCTACGTTGTCGCTGAGAGCCACAAGTTCGTGCGGCTCTATCCTCTGGGGCAGTACGACCTGCCGATCGACCAGCGCATTATCGAATTCAAGACGGAGGAGGACGTCATTGCCGAACAGAAGCAAGCAGCAGAGAGGAGCAATGGCCAGAGCGACAAGCCGACGGCTGAGAAACCAGAGGCATCGCCCGAGAAGAGGGCTGAACACATGAGCGCGCTGCTTGACGGCGCCCCGCCTGACAAGGAGAGTAGCAAGACCGTCCGGCGCGATGCCGTCGATTTCACCCCGCCGCATCTGATCTCCGCACTGATCACGGAAAGCGGTGTCTTGACGCCTAGCGCTGTCAGCGAGGAGCTGATCAAGATATGGTTCTGAGGAACCACTCTCTGTCACTTGATGAGCGGAATTTGGTTCTTCCTAACGGGAGTGACTCGGTCTACATGTACATGCTTGATTTCTGAATCAAGCTCGACACTGGCTTGAAAATGCCTGTCAGCCAGGGGAGGGGGCCTCAGGGCTCAGGCAACTCCATACGCACCTGTTGGGGAAGTTGTAGTGGCTGCATCCCTTCTCGAAGACATCATCCCTCAACCCTTCCCGTCACCGCTAACTTTATGAATGTCGGCAACGAACTTGACGAATGTTATTAGGATCTGAAAAATAGGGCCCAGATGGGCTCGTCAGGAGATGTTCAATGGAAGCCACTACCAAGTGGTTTACATGACTACCGTCATATCTGCACCTGATCATGATATTTGAAGGGTACACCAGAGCATTGGCATTAAGTTTTATTGTTGAAGAGGCCTCAGAGACGGAATAAGGTCTCGACGACAGCTGGTCTTGCTGATTGAGTCTGAGCGAGGGTTGCGTGCAAGCAGATGCACCCGCGTCCTCGCTGCCTAGTTTAGGCACTCGGAGAGTGAGATATGCTACATGACATGAAGATATCGGAGAGAAAAAGCTATCAGGGATACTGATTGAGATAGCCAAATGCATTCGAGAGGGACTCTAAAACACATTGTCATAAGAACCAAACGATAGCCATGGCGTAATCTGCCCAAAGTGCCGAAGACAAACAAACCACCGTTCTGCCGTAACATTCCGTTCGTAAATGTCATAACACCCCCTTTTTTCTAGTGGAGAGTCGGAGACAAGCTTCCAAATTCGTCATCACGTCGTTATTCATTTCGTCGTAACCGTTCATTCATAAATTGCCTCTGCCCTTCCCGCCCATGCGGCTTTTTGTTTGAGCATTTCTCCCTTCAACCAACCCTTTTGCGGTCCACCACGTTGTATTCGACAATCAGGCGTCGACCAGGAGACGCAAGTCGGATTGAACTTTTTTGTTTCTGCCTGTGACGCCGAAAGGTGGGTTCACACGAAAGGATTGAGAATCCCCGCACGCGGGCCGCCTCGCCTGTGTCTCAACCGGGAGACATCGTGTAAAGGCTTTTTCGTTTTTATTTGGGCTTTCGGAGGCTGGATCATCGTCATGGTGTAAAAAATAAAAGCGAATGGCTAAAACTGTCATATGACAACGAGAGAGCTTTTCTTTTTCTTCAGGGAGAACGAGTGGAACTGCTGATGCAGCAGCCTATGCGCAGACCCCCAATCCGAGGAGACGTCAATGTGGTCGGTGGTGGTAGTTCCAAGGCAAGCCTTTCCGGTATTCGAGAGTCAAACAAAAAAATAAAGAGAGAACTTCGTACCGGAGGCTTCACAGGCTGCATCAAAGGTGAGAGGTGCCAACTGCGATTTTGCCGTCGTTGGCGATACCGTAAGTGGCTCCTGGGAGGAAGCCTCGTTCCATCCGGACCGGCTGCTTGAGCTGGAAGCTGTGTGCCGGCAGCGACTGTTCGGAGGCGAATGCGTACAGGAGCAGATACCCCAGGGCAACGAAGATCCAGAGGGCAGCCATGATATCTTAAGACTTCCGGGGAAGCAAGAAGAAAAGAAACAATTGTTTAGGGGTCACGATAAAATCGACTTTCTGGCAACCTTAGAAACCAGAAGACAGACAGACGCCGGAGAAGTTCTTCTGGAGTTTTCCGGTAGGGAGGAAGATGGTGGGGTTTTCAACAGCCAGAGAGATATGTACCAGGTAGACAGGTGCTTCGGGCGCCTCCGGCGGGATATAAATAATCTGCAACGGAGGACTCCCGCCTCAAGGTAGGAGGAGAGAGGGGTCGTATGGTAACGAATCTAGAACCCTGCTAGAATGCGGATGCTCAGGTTTGCGGATAGACGCGGATATGGCGATAGAAGTGAGTCAGAGGGGTTTTATGTCCTAGCACACAGGATTGAGAGAAGCTCTAGGAAAATTCAAATATCGACGATCCCAAGTACAACTTTAGAAATAAGAATTGAGGCAGATAATCTCTTAATAGTAAACCCCGCAGGATAATCTGGCGGTGTGATCTGACCGTTTCTGCTATCAGAAATCCAAAGCAAAGTATGGAGGCCTAGACTTGTGGCCCACAGGCCCGGCGCCCTAGGGGCCTGGGCATCGGGGCCGGTTAGGTCCTAGCACCATTGGAGGAGTGCATCGGACTGGGGGATGGAATGCGACGGGTCCCTTGATGGCACGTTGACGTGCGTCAGGCCGCACTGCGTACAGAGAGGCTGGAATGACGGGCATCCTCCTATCAGAGCGCAGTCACGGCGTCTTGCTACAAAGGTCGGCTTTGTCAGACAGCCACTCGGCAGCCGTCCGGCCCGACGCTTGCACCACGGAGCGAAATCGGGAGTGAGGAGGGGAGAATCGGTAGTCCTCCATGTTCGAAGTCGCTGTCGAGCTACTGCGACAAGCAGACGAGAAGGGGACACCAGGTGATCCCGTCTCACCCCCGCGTGACCAGTCCAGCAGAGTCTATGGAGTACTCCGTAGGTCCAGAAGATGGTTCACGTGGAGGCGGGCGGACGGCTGGGAGGCACGTGCCCCCGCCGGCATCTCTCGCAGGGACCGCCGGTCCTGATCCCGCTCTCTCCCGCCTTCTCCGCTCTCGGGAGCCTCGATGATATCACACCGACTTCTCTTGTTCTTAGCAGAGCCGGTTTCCCTCTGCTGGTTTCTGTCCTGTCACATCCTGCGTTCTGCACTATCCTTCGCAGCCATGCAAGCACTGGTTTGTTGATTACATTCAAGAGGAATGCGAGAGAACAGAACCCTGTCGTCCTAGTGAGGGTATCATACGTCCGAGTAGCCAGACGATCCCTGCAGGTCCCGGGTTGCGCGTCTTGCGTGTCTCACATACATACTTCCCGTATCAAGTACCGCGCGCATCAGACGTCTGTGGCCATTCGGTGTATAGAGTCTCCGCCATGGACGCGGCCCCGTTAACCACGACTCTCAGCATGGAGTACGACCAATGTAATCTCGAGAGAAGGGAGCGAAGAGGGTCATTCTCTGAAAACGAGACCGGAGCCGTGGGGGCATTGAAAAAGCTCCTATTAGGCCGACGCGCAAGCCGCAGTTACCACGCCTTGGAAAGGAGAGAACCTAGACGGCTGAAGAAGAAGGCCCTCTACAGATAACCTCATCAACCTCTTGTCACGCCAGGGACACCAAGGGGAAGATGGAACAAAAAAGTACCGCTGACGGTACAACCTCCCTCGGGAACTCCGCGAGACAAATCCGCATGAAGCGTCCATCAAAATACACGCCGGTGCCAATTCTTTGTCGCCTACCGCTGTTATGGATTGGCATGTCGTGTCTCCTTCGAGATGATTATCGTCGGTTGGGTACCTAGGTTATGCCCCTGGGATCCTTTTCTTCGGCCTTGACGCTGGACCTTTCGAGGCTGAGACACATACCTTCCGATTGGACCACCTCCGACAGAGGACCGCATCTTGTTGAAGTCATTTCTTCGCCATTGATGTTTATGAACTAGCATTGATCACCTTATCGATACGATTTGCCTTTTGGTTACGAAACTCGGACGTGATGACCAGGAGCCGGATTGCTATGACGACGCTTGTAACATATGATCGAGACGTTGCTGTTCAAGACATAGACATGTCCAGATTTATGAATATAACCAGTCCAAACAAACGGAATAAAACGGCATCTATGCCACCGAAATAAGAGCAGAAAGCGCAGTGGTATCATAAAATGTCTGACAGTATGATTAAAATCATAGTCCACACACAGAATAACCACCTGGGACTCCCCTAGCCTGCTTACTGAAAGTCCCCGAAATCATCGTCGAAACCGAACTCATTAGCTTTATCTTTCTGATCTGCGATCACGGTCGAGGGAGGCCGTCGCCTTCTCCGGTCTGTCCGCGCATCCCTGGCACTGGGCGGCGGGGGCAAGGAAGGAAAGCCGTCAGTCTGCTGGTCGGTAGTATTATTGAGAGAGCTGCTGGACGCGGGACCTGGAGGTGGTGGGATGGAGAACAGCGCCTTCTCGTCCTCCTTCGCTGCCGCCGCGGGGTTCTGCGCATCCGGGGTATCCGCCGCAGGACGCCGTCTGCTACCAATATTACCGACGCTGATTGTTTGTCCGGGTTTTAGGCTGTAGTCCCTCGCCGGGGCCTTGTCCGGCTGCGACGATGCCGTCGTCCTGCCCCCTCGCGGCCCAGATGTATTATTATTATTATTCTGTGCACCATTATTATTTGCGAAGCCAAGCACCTTCCGTGCTTCCTGTAGAGCGACGCCGAAGTCAAAGGCCTCGCTTCGATCCTCAAACCCAATACCCAGCACCGCCTTCCGCCCTTCCCCAACAACGCGAATGGCGAAGAACCGCGACGAGTCCAGCACGTGCTCCACCACCCCGGGATCCGTGTACGGCGCCGCGGCAAACAGATCCCCGCTGTCGGGATCCTCGAGCAAGATATCCGTCTTGATCTTCTCCTCCTGCTGGTCGCCGCCAGGGATAGCGGTCTCGATGATGCGCAGCCGCGCGATGAAGATCTCGCGACTCTTCCCGCCGTTCCGGGGGTCCGGGGTCGTCCAGTCCGCGGCGGTGTAGCCCTTCATCGAGGTCAGGGGCGGGATGGCGTAGACGTGGACAGGACGGGCGACGAAGAGGACGCGCTGGATGGCGTCCGCGGGGAGAGGCTGCCCCGTCGCAGGGTCGACGAGCTCCGACATAGAGTGGATGTCTAGGGGAAGTCCGGTTCGGTTCGATGGTACCCGTAGGTAAAGATTCCGCAGGTCCTCGCTCTCTCCGGCGAACCTAGTGGCGTTTGTGGTTTGGAACAAGCATGCGGGGAAACGTTGTACGGAGTCCAGCGCAGTCAACGAAAGCCGGAACGCTACGCGTTGGAGCTCCAGCTCAAGCTCCCTGTGTGGGGCACAGACCATTGGATAAGCCCCATGCTCGGTGCTCTAGGTCAGCAGGTCAGTACCTAGGTATTCTCCAGTCTTTAATAATTATGATGAAGAAAGCCATAAGGAACGTTAATTCTTAATTCCGTTTGGATGTGTACAGTACATAGATGGTACCGTACAGTACCTAGCACGTCAAATGATGAGCTAGCTCATGTCACAATGATCTGCGGGGCGCCGTGACCGGCATGCAAGATCGCAATAATCTAGGGTTATTATTATTATGAGAGATCATAGCGGGGTTCCTACGTGCCAGATCCCGCCATGTAGCCGAAAACCAGTCAGATTATAAAACATATTTTTTGCGGGGTTATGCGTCAGCTGCAGGTACACTCCTCTGAACATGTATGATTTGTGCAGCGCATATTGATATTAACGTTGCCTCAGAGTGAGCTTGAGCTTACTAGCAGAGACAGAATGAATCTGAGCGAACGGGGAAATCATTTGTATCGTGGCTCGATTCTGCTGGAAATAGAGAATAATTCAGCTCAGCCAAACCCTTTGCTGACAAGATGCCAATACTTGCTTTTTCTTCTCTTTCCTACTTCACGCCCAAGATGAAGCGCCTTGTGCATGATCTCGATCCTCCTGTCGCATCCTGGGCATTACAGCATTACCTCTTTTCCAGCGGCTGCCTAGTGAGCAGGCGCATACATCATCCACTTTCCACTTCTTTCATACGCTCTCAGGTACATTCCCCCTTGAGATTAGAAGTACGTATCATCGCTTCCCTTATCAACTGAATAGAAATAAAAAAAGAGTATGCTCCCGCAGGAATAATGCTTGAAGCCTGCAAGAAAAGCTAATCCGTTGCTAGCAGTCCCCAGCTAGTCACCAGCAAGACTCATCTTCTTCTGAGGAAAGTCCAGTCAAAGAATCCAGAATTATTGACTCGAGTGACAAGACGGCGCATCGGCGGGCCCGGTCCGCTGCCAGACGGGCCCATTGTCGAAGAGCCCCCATCGACAACCGACATTCCACCAGCTTTGGTGAGAACCGTGATTCAGGTCGCGATTCAGCACCTGGAACGACGCGGATTTTTTGGACTTTACGCAGATCCGTATGGAAGAGATTCTACGGCCGGTCACGCCGCCTCGACGAGCGATAATAACACCGTGTTGGTCCGTGCAGATCTATGTGAACGCCCTTATTCAGAGAGTCTCTCTCCCTGCTCGAGGACCTGATTTCCGCATCAACGACGGTCTCGGGTTCCCAGGACGGGTCGAGATCATCGACGACAGAGCCGTCGCGGGCCCGGTGACGTTCGCGCCGAAGCTGTCAGATCAGCAGCAGCAGCAGCAGCAGCGCTGGCCGGAGATCCAGCAAGATGTCATCCATCCGTCGCCTGTCCGGCTTCTTCGGGCTCGACTGGGTCCTCGTCATGGTCGTCAATCGGGGGTATCATTGGAAGGAGGTCTCGGTCCTGACGGTCGTTGCCAAGGTATGCCCTCCCGTTGCAGGTGCCGCAGCCGCTTCGACGGGAGAACTAGTCACTACCGCGACCAGAGATATTGCAGAGTCCCTGCGGGTTCATGGTCTGAGTTTTAAAATCACCGATGCAAGTCGGATGTGGCGTGCATTCGGTGGGTGTGCGGCTGCTGCTGGTGCTCGCCCCTGCAAGCCTCCATCCTTCGGTTGAAGTACTTTGTCGTAGAATGCTCTTGAAAAATGTAGTCAATGAAGAGATCTGGGGAAAAAAAAGGTAACTATGTATCGACAATATAATTACCTATAAAAACCTTACTTGCATAGAAGACATTATTATGCATATTCTGAACCAGAAAAGGATGTCACAGCAGTACGTGAAAAGGACAGCGTTCTCATCCTAGTTTCCCAGAAATTTATATACTACGGAGTACTGGAGCCCTCTGATTCGTCAGGATACTAAACGAAGAATGAATGAAGTATTTGCATGGGAATTTGAATATACAGTGTAGTCCGTGCTACTACTACTACTACTAGTAGATACTCTCTGTATTAACCGCAGCCAGTGCAGCTCACCATGCGTTCCTAGTCCTATTTGAATAAAGCCGGCCAGAGGTAGAGTGTCTTGATCATGCTCCACCATAGAAATGGACGATGGCGAGATAAGCTTCAACGTTCAAACAGACGGATCGATTCCCTTCCCCACTGGTTCAGAGAAGGTAAGATTGCCGAGGAACCGAGAAACATTCTCCTTTCAATGTCCAAAAAAGGATGTACAGGGTAGACTATCCTGTGTGCATAGTCCACTTAAGAAAGTGTTTGGACCAACCGACTGTCGGCAGACTTCCGACATTGCAGAGCCGATAATACATGTATTATGGACATGGGAGATTCTCGGAGTCGTCGCCTTTTGACACGTAAGTGACAGTAGGAACCTAGGCCTTGGCGGCCGCCCTGCAGGACTAGCCCAAGCATGATAAAAGGGAGACCGTTCGAAACATCTCGGATCTACCAGCTTGGCATCAGTTTGACTACGTATGCACGCCCAGTTGGATCGTGGAGTGCAGTCTAGTTCTGCTGTTCCTATCTGAAACATTCCACGTCTAAACCTCCGGGCCGGCCGGGTTCAGGAACAGAGTTTTTGCTGTTTGCCCTGGCAACTGGCTTAACGCACAGTACATCTCTCGATAGCAGGGGTGTGTGTAGGGAGCTCGCGTGGAAGGCGATGTATCGAGTGCAGGGTCCAGGTCCTTAGCGAAGCTGGAGGCTAAGCTTGATCTGCCTTGCAAGTGCCGGAGACCAGGCAATAATCTATGTTAGCATGCTGGCAATCTATCTGCTGCAGGATGAGTGGACTGTACGGAGGAGTGTGCAGTAGTAGTATACAGAAGTCTGGAGATGGTTGGACCTTGTGCAGCGGCACAACAATGGATCCAACATCGCGATCACCGCGTTCTCAGGAGGTCCAAGGGCTGCGGTCCACTCTGGAAAGGCGTCTGGACCTGTCACGGCGACCCACTGGCCTCTGATTCATTATTTTTAGCTGGCTCCCCGGCGGTTCAACGGCCAGCGGCTCCATCACGTTCCTGGACACGGGACGGGGAGAAGCGGGCCCGGGGCCTTGGGCCTGAAAAGTACAGCGGCCAGCGCACGCGACCCCGTACTCTCTCCTTCACCCCCAGCACGCAGTCCGTCTGCGGCGGTCTACTTCATTGGTCCCCGGCCCCTTGCGAGGCACGATAATCAATAGTTACTGACTTCTAGGCCTGCTGTGCTGGACGGTGCACTGCGTTTGTCGCTGGCTGCACGTCACTTTTGGCTCCTGTGTGGGCCCGACCGGTCGCAGGAGTCTGGTTAAGCGACCGCCCCAAGGAGCACCCTCTGCCGGAGCCGTATCTTTTCCTTCCGCCACATCACCAGCGAGCTGCTACTGGGCATCGAACTTGCCCCTACCACGCAACGTCCGAGGGCGTCCGTTGCGCAACATTCATCAAAGCATCCCCGTCCCGCTGGGAACGCGAACCTTCTTCTGTGCCCGGTTCCCCGCATCGCGCGTTAATATCGCGTCTCCCGCTCCACCAACACCCATGAATCCCGTCGCCCACCCATCCGACCCCCGGACCGAGACAGACCGTTACATTGCCTGACTTGACCGCGTTGGCGTCGCCTCTCCGGCCCGCCCGGCTCAGCTGTTGTTGAGGAAGGAACAGGGCACGACCAGACGCCATGGCGATATGGCCCTTTGGCCGCAAGGGCAAGCGGTCGAGCGTTCAATTTGCTGCAGGTCCTGAAACAGTGGAGAAGATTCCCCCGTCGCAGAGCCCGGAGCCTGGGAACCTTCTGGATCCTGAGCACGGCGCGCCCGTCGTGGGCAGAAAGCCTTCCCGCAAGCGATCAAGACGTCAGAAGAGCCGGCCTGTGACTCCTCCGGCAAGGGCCTCGGATCCGTCACGAGATGAAGAAGCTCTGTCGCCTCCCCGCCGGGCCCAGACCTCCCCCCAATCGACCTCTGCCCACCAGCAGCAGGAACCTGTTCCCTCACCGGCCCTTGACCACCGCAAATCCCGCCCCTACACTTTCGATGACCGTGCCTCCCGCGCCAGCACCGGCCACGACCAGTCTTCCGTTTCCCGTACGGCCTCACTGTTGCGAGGAAGGCGCGTCAGCAACGAGCGAGCAGTCTTGAAGAAGAATTTGAGCTCCCGGAAGGCGAGCGAGCTTGCTAGGGAGCAAGAAATTCGAGCCATGGCCTCCTCTCCAATGACGATCCCCAAACGTCCGGCAGGGTTTCGCGGCGAACAGAACCCGTGGGATATCAGGAGAGGGCCCAGTGTCCTCAGCAGGAATACAAGCCGTCATGCGTCGGACAGCAGCCTTCCCATGCGCGACTCCGCTGGGTCCTCCCTGTCCGAGGGTGCGGAATCATATACCTTCAAGGTCAACGCCTTCGCTGCCTTGACCCCACGGCCGATCATTCGATACGCGGAGAGTCCTCGGTATACGGTTCCAAGAAGCCAGGGTCCGTCTGTGGCTTCCTCGAGAAGGGATCACCGACACCTGATACTGGAGGAGGATTTCGACTCGAAACAGAGAGTTGATGAGCTGGCCGACGATTTGGATGCCAGCGCTTTGAGGGAGCTGCTCGAGAGAGATCGGCGTAGGAAGGAGAGGAAGCGCCTGGAGGACCGAGAGAAGCTCCAGCGTAGGTTGCAGCGCAGAGCTGATCGTCAACGAGAGGAGGAACGCCGACGCGCTGAAAATGCTGGGGAGACTCCCGGCGGAGATTCGGCCGAAGACCAGCACGGCCGACGTGAAATTGAGACCGGCACTGATTCTGCGCCCCTTAGCGCCGATGATCGTGGTCGCAGTGTCACAGCGGATTCAGATGCCAAGGGGCAATCTGGCTCGTGGCTGCGAAGCCCATCCAGGGAGAGTGATGCACGCAGTGAAAGTGCCCATGTTGTTGGGACTCTGGATGATAGCTCCATTCGTGACAGACAGGTCCAACGTGATAGCATGACCTCGTCGCATCTGTCGCAAGAGATGAAGGTGTCAAGGAGCACTCTATCCCTGTCCCACTCACCGGTCAGGCAAAACAACACAAGCGCCTCACAGTTTCCTGGTGCGGCAAGAGAGTCCGCATCCGACCTCTCTCGGACCGTAGACACTGAAAAACGTTTGTCTGATGGCAGCGGAAAACGCATGAACGCCTGGTCATCCATCTTCCGTCGCGGTGGCTCCCGCCTCAAAAGGAGCTCCTGGGAGCGCCGCCAGGGCCCGCCTTCCGAATTCTCCAATGCATCCAAAGAATCCTTCTCCAGAATGCAGACACCGCCGTCGGCACCACCCCCCGCCATTCCGGAGAGGAGTTATCTTCGCCCCGGACCCATCCAGCGTTCACAGTCCAAGTTCACCGAGCACCTTGGTGATTTCCCCATTTCACCTCCTGATTCCCGACTCCACTCGCCTGATATACCGGAAACGATCCGCGACATGTCCCCGCCCCCAGACCAGGGCGATCAGTCTGTCGGGGAGCAGCCTGACACCACTACTCTGCCCGGCGTTGAAATTGGGCGTGATAATGGGCAGACCAGGCGTAAGCGCCACTTGGAGGCTAGCAGCTCGGAGGTTGGCGGCGATGGCGGCCTCTTTTCCACGTCTCTTGCATCGATCGACTCGGAAGGATCTTGGATGTCTGGCAAGTATCTGCGCCGCATTTCCCAAACAACGAACAATGCCGTCCGTCAGAGCGTTGGTTCCTCCATGAAGAACAGAATTGACGAGTATGCGGAGTTGAGGGAGGTGGACGATGTCACCGGCGATGAGTACTTCGCCGGGCTCACGCCTGGACTCGATGGGCACCGTGACTCGCTTGGGGGGACGCGCAGAGCAAGCAGTACTGCCATGGGCATCGACAGTGACGGAGAGAGCTGTGTCCATCAGGTACCAGAACCGGAGCCGGCGGAGGCGACCTGGCACCGCACGGAAATTGGTCGGCGGCCGACAGTTGTGCGCCCTGAAGTGCGGCCGAAATCGAAGTCGGGGCTGCTCAACGACGTCAAGGATTCGGAGCCTGCATCCCCGGTAGAAGCCAATACTCCTGTTGAGGAAGAACCCGCCCCAGAGATTCACCGTGCGACCAGCGTCGATGTTGGGAGAGGGCACGCTCGCCAGATCAGCGCTGGCAGTGCAAGGTTACTGGACATCCCGCCCCGCACATCTCCTGATTCGAAGCCATTGACCTCAGAGTCGACAGCGCCGGGCGGTGCGTCTTGGATCTGATCCCGTTGGGAAGCAGTGATAACGTCGTATCCGTTTTTTGTTAGCAACACGATGTCGACTCTGCTAGGCTTGAAGGCGAGGAGGATATATGTGGCTCGAGCAATCGGCATGTCAACTGTCCACGACGACCCTTGAACGGATGAAACCCCACCCGCACATTCCTTAAGGATTGTTTTGTTTCGTATGTCTGCGGACGCGCCAGTCGTTCCACATTCCCCTTGTTTTCATCCCCAATCAATGGCAAATCGTCGCTCGTTGCATGGTTTCCTTTGTTGTCAAGCCCTCCGCTTTGGTCCCCACGGCTCGAGACCCTTTATGGAACACCCCTTAATGAAGGCTTCTGACGTGCCACGTCTTTGATACCCCCCATATTCCCCGCAGTCTATGTTTTTAATCGCTTCAGCTGCATACCCCCTTCTCAGTTGATCGGCTGGTCATGTTTCGGTGTTTCTTTCCCTTCAATGCACATATTGTGGCTGATCACGCAACCTCCTCGTGATTTCCCTGCTCTGCCGTAAGCGTTTGGTGACATCCATGCTAAGGCAATGACGTGGAGGGTGTTGCTATCCGGAAACACTGCAGTTCCCAACTTTTTTTTTCTGTATCTTTCTTGTTAGTGCCCCTATCCCGATAGATTGCTATGTCCCTTTCCATCAATCGTCTCTATGCCCGGTACTCGAAATGAGTGGGGTTGCCAGGCTGCCTGGCTGGTAGGAGGAGGAGACGTGAATTCAAGACTTGCTGCTGCATGGAGAAATACTCTTGAGGGTCGTCAGGTGTCGCTCGCAGGTGACTCCAGGCGACGACGGAGGCAACAAGGACAGGGGAGCTATCATCGGAGGGGCACGGAATGTTGTTCGCGAGGCAGAACGGTCTTGCACTTGTATGTATATGTATGTAATACTCTAATAAGGGACAGGAACTGCAGATTCAACAGGCTTGTTCATGGCAACTGTAGGCCTTGGATCTCTTTAGGCTTCTCATACCCCCCGCGGACGAAGGAAAGGAACGACACGCCGCCCCTCCCATTGTTTTGCCCTTTCATTATCTCCCACGCACACCCACGGCCACCATCAGATAGCCGTCTGCATTGGACCCGAGGCGGTCGACTAAATTTATCAAGGGGGCTGCAGGCCGGGACGCACGATGAACGTCCGCCTTTGGAGTCGAGGCGCGGCGGGGGCGGCAGCAGTGTCAGCTGGACAGGGAAACGCGCTGCCTGGCGCTCGAGGACGCGGTCTCAGAGCGAAGCGCCGCAGATCGCCTCATCACGAAGACGATCGATGATCCCATCTGGCGGGGACGATCACCATCCTACCGTTATCCGCCCCGCGGCCGGGCTCTGCACGACTCTAGACCGCCCGCGATTCGTAAGCGGGACGAGCACGCCATCCGGTGGCCGCTGCTTCAGCTCTTCTGCTTGCTATACGAACTGGTATGCCGACGAGTCGTCTACGGTCTGCTGGGTTGATCTGCTGTCTCGTGTGGCGACTCGTCTGTACGACATCGGCTCCTGCTTGAGTAAGCCCGCGGTCGCGCCCGCCCTCCCCGGCCCCTGCTTAGGTAAGCCGGCGTGCACACCACCACTCGGCGCGCTCCTCCCCTCCGGCCATTATTCATCCATCCCACTCGGTCGCTCAACGTCATTCCTCGTGCCCCGAAGCCCCTCCTATAAAAGCCGTCCGCCCCTCCTCCTCCCGCCTGCGTCTTCCTCCTTTTGTGATCCCGGTATCCCAGAAAACACCATTCACCGTGGCCTCCCTTCGCGTCCTCCCGTCTCTCTCCACAGCCAGGATCCTCACGTCTGGCTTGATCTCCGCCTCCGCGAGGTCCGCTACCAGAGCCGCATCCGCGCGTTTCGTGCAGCGCCCGTTCGTCAAAAGCAGCCCGAGCCCCGCGGGTCTCATCAGCAAGAGAGCCTTCTCGTCCACTCCCATCACAATGGCTGGCGACAACGTCGTGACCCTTGGCAGGTGAGTTTGTTTTGTTCCCCCCCCAAATCACACCACCCCCACCTTTGGGGAAAAACAAAGCGGAAAAGGAACCCGAAAATTGACACCCCCTCGCAGCAAGTCCGCCTATGAGACCGCAATTGCCGGCCAGGAGCTCGTCGTGATCGACTGCTTCGCCACGTGGTGCGGTCCCTGCAAGGCCATCGCCCCCAAGGTCGAGGAGTTCTCCCAGAAGTACTCCTCCGCCAAGTTCTACAAGATCGACGTCGACCAGCTGTCCGAGGTCGCCGCCGAGCTGGGCGTACGCGCCATGCCCACCTTCCTGCTCTTCAAGGGCGGCAAGAAGGTCGCAGAGGTGGTCGGCGCCAATGTCCCTGCGCTGGAGGCTGCTATCCAGAAGAACCTGTGAACAGATCACCACGGCATGACAGTTTAGAAAGGCCAATTTCAATTGCAGGCCTTGATGCGGCAGTTGGTATGATGGTCGGATCGAAGAGGCATGACCGCAATCACCTCTGAGTTTCCCTTTGTCTGTGACGATACATCAATGCGGGGGAAAGGGAATTGGAGGATCGAGTGATAGCCTTTTGTTGTTCTTTTTGCATCTCCATCTTGGGCTATGCTAGAGATGGAACCTCATATCCCACTATCATCATCCATATAGAGACAAATCAGATCAATTGATTGTCGAAAGACACGAGTTCCGTTCCATTGATCAGTTAAGAGCAGAGTTATCTGTCTATATGTCCATCAGACAATTTTGAGGAGGAGGTTAATTCAGTAACAAGATCTCCAAGCCTTATACAAATATGAGAGGAAGGCATTCTTAGCGCTGCTTTCCAATTCGCGGGGTATCGCACATCCACTTGCACGTGCAGAGACGCCCCGAATCAGGCTCACCTTTCCTCAACCTTGGAACCTCTCCCTACCTTAACATCATCATGTGCACCCGCCTACCTGCATGTATCTATCTGCATGTATACTACCTACAAGTATGGCAGTACTGCATAGCAGTGGGTAGGATCAAGGTCTCCACCTATGTTATGCACAACCCTGGTACAGTACCGACAGAATGGAATAAACGCCGTCTGTCTGATGCTCGATGCGGCTGTCTAGTGGTGGATGTATGTAGATGTATATCTCCCGAGGTCGTCTCCTGCATTAGACTGGACTGGACCAGTCTGGTTCAATCATATGCAATTCTGGAATGTGAAGTTCTCATTGATGTAGAACATCATTGCTACATTATGCATGATATTTTCTATATATTTAGGGATCTATGCTACTAGCTACTTAGTGGGTAGGTTCAACGATCGGTTCTCTTTCTTCTTCTTCTCCCTTTCTTCCTCCCTCTTCAGCCCCGTCCTCGTCTCCGTATGCTCCTTACTCAGCACCTGCCTCGTGATAAACACGCTCGCGACCACCCCACCCGCCGACAGGCACGTGTACAGGATCCACATGTTTCGCAGACTCCACGCGAACGCCTCCTTCACGGCGCGCCTCTGCCTGTCATCCGCGATTGTCCTGATCGCGAACACGTTCGCTGCCGCCGTCGCCCCCGCGAGGTCCGCGAGCAGGGTCGCGGGCAGGCCTGCGGCGCGGAGCGCCGGCTGCCGCAGCGCCATGCTGTTCTGGAAGACGACGCCGCCGAGCACGATCGACGACGAGGTCGCGAGGTTGCGGACGAAGCCCAGCGTCGCGGTCGCAGTGGCGGTGTCGTCCTGCGAGATCCCCGCTTGCAGGGAGAGCAAGGGTGGTTCGAAGAGGAAACCCGCGCCGATGCCGGCGACGAGTTGGACGGCGATGATCTCGCCCAGCGAGGAGGTCGTGGAGAGGTGGATGTAGAGGCCGTTGCCGATCGTGAGGAGGGCCACGCCGAGCCGGATGAGCTCGAGGTAGCGGCCTGTGTGGTTGATGAGGAGGCCGGCGGCCATGGCGGCCACGGCCTCGGTCAGCACGAGGGGCAGGATGAGCAGGCCCGAGTGCAGCGGGGAGGATTCCTGCACGGATTGGAAGTAGAGCGGAAGGTAGTATTCGCCGGCGATGAAGACCTGGCGTTGTATTGTATCCGTTAGCTTGGTTCATGTACATGAACATAAATATATAGATGGAGAACTTGGGGAGACTCACAAACCCCTGTACAAAACACACCGCCAAGGTCGCCACATTCGACGTCCGTCTGAATATCCCCAGCGGCATCAGCGGGTACCGGGCGAGCCGCTTCTCGCTGTATATGAACAGCAGCGAAAACAGACACCCGAACATGATCAGACAGATCACCTGTGGCGAGTCCCACGGGAACGTGACCCCTCCGAAATCCAGCCCCAGGAGCAGCATCAGCGTCAGGCCCAGGATCGAGAAGCACCCGAACCAGTCGATCGCCTTGGCACCCTCGACCATCTTCGTCCGCGGGTTGTGCACGTCCAGGAAGAGCAGGAGGAGGACGAAGGTGAGCCCCGAGACGGGCAGGTTGAGCCAGTAGGTCCACCGCCAGGAGACGTACTGCGTGAATGCGCCTCCGAGGACGGGGCCGACGCCGCCGGCGATCGCCCACATGAGCTCGAGGAGGGCGAGGTAGAGGCTGCGGCGCCTGTAACCTTGTCAGTTTATTTACCCTGGACGTTGGTCGGAGTGAGATGGGACTCAGTACCTCACGCTGAACAGGTCCGACACGGTGATCGTCACCAGCTGGATGAGCCCGCCGCCCGCGGTCCCCTGCAGAGCACGTCCCGCGATCAGCATCTTCATGTCGACCGCACTGGCGCAGATGATGGAGCTGCCGAAGAACAGGGTCACGGCCAGCAGCAGGATCGGTTTCCGGCCCCAGATGTCCGAGAGCTTGGCCCAGATGGTTGCCGCGGCTGCATTGGCGAGCAGGTATGCGCCTCCGATCCAGGTGTAGCCGGACGCAGAGTGCAGCTCGGCCGAGATTGTGGGCGTCGCGGTGGCCATGATGGTCTGGTCGAGGGCGGCTATGAATAGAGCGAGCTGTCCGATAGGTATATCAATATCAGCGCTGAGTCGGCAAAGCTGAGACCCATCTTTGGTAATACTATTGATATTGATAGCATATAAGACGGAGGAGAATGGAATATGTAATGACTTACAGACAGCGCAACCATAATTGCAAACATTCGAAGTTTACTGCGCTGAGGCTTTGAGTTATCGGGGTCCGCCCCTAACCCTGAACCTGGGTTTTCAGGCGGTGTTGACATTGGCAGTTGTTCAAGTTCATATTGATGCTCTTGTCGAACGCCTGTTGTAGTATCTGCCGCAGTCGCGTTGACTGCGTCATGACCATCTTTGCTGGACATTATTATAGGAGGTAGTATTGTATCTGGCGCAATCCTCTTCTCATCGCGGTGACATTTTTCTTCAATGTCTGCATCAGCTTGCGCCGCACAAGCGCTAGTCGACGATGTGCACCCTTTTGGCGTAAGAACCAGCTGCTGATCCGATCGATCGGGTTTCCTGATCAGCTTATCGATGAATGTCCTCCTCGGATTTTTACCCATATTCCTAGTCGGAGGCCAAGAACGGAGCTAGTAATTGGGGTTCTTGGCCGGGGAACCCGGCCAATTTCGAATAAGAGCACAAAGGCAGAAGAAGGATCTGTGGGTGAGTTCAAAGCATTAAATTTTAAAAACCGCTCAACTTGGATGAAAAAAAGAGCTCGCGAAGCTGCCAGCAAGGTGGTGGTGGGCATACAGAAAATGGAACCCGACAACCAGCACAAAGCTGGCTCCATAGACTTATCTGGGTAGTAGATATGACTTAAAAAGCTAGAATGCCAAGATCATCCTTTTTGAAGTCACAAGTCGTAGTAGATCTACTCTGAATCTGCCATATTCTTCAGAGAATGTTCCCATATCATATCATATTATATCATATGAGAACGTATCGAGCCATATATTAGCCAATTTTGAAATGGCGTCACATTAGCTTTATGAAGATATGGCACACATATGTAGATCTGTAGATACATCCATACCTACTTAATTTTCAGAACAATAGACGCACTCCTGATCCACTGTACTTTTAACCGGCATTACTGTGTACGGAGTTGTTTTTCCCGATACCTATGGTGAGAACAGTCAAGACTGCAAGAAGACCCCAGATGCTCGGGTACCGTGACTGTCGGACGGGGAGAAGCGGAGGGTGGAGTTAGGGCTAGGGCTAGGGCTGGGGGAGAAGCCGTCGGCGCTCGGGCCATGACTCCGAGTCCGGGGTAGAGACACGGCCAGGCAGCAAGGCTTGCCATGTTTATGAATTCCTCAAATTTCGCCCGACTATTTTCGAGGAAATTATTTCTCTGCGGATACGCATTATCTCATATTTTCCACTTCTCTATCATTAATATAAGGCCGAATTTATTTAACATTGCATCTGAGGGAATCCTTTGCATATCCTGGAGTCCGCCGTACTATTATTCCATCTGGCATCGATCACCATCCGACACGCTAGATATCTACCATTTATATACCCGTATATTTATGTACATACTTTAAATATTGCAGCTCTTCAGCCAATTTATTTCTTTTCCCCCTCATAATTCTCGCACCCGGATACCTGTGAAGGAAGATCGCTTTTTGTCTCCATCCAGAACTGAAAACTGCAAACTGAAGAAAAGACGAAACACACAATATACCGCCTCAAAAGATCACATCTACGAAAAATGTCATCCACTACAGCTTCCGTCTCCTCAACAACTACTGAAGGAATCCCCCGTCTTCCCCCCGGCTACACCCTCCACGACGGCTACCCCCCAGTCCCCGCCTACCTTCACCTGCGCTCTGCCTCCGGCCTCTCCCCCAAGACGGCCGTCCAAGCGACCGCTGCGCTCCAGGGCAGCTGGTACGGCTGCTACGTCACGCACGACGCGACCGGAGCGCATGTCGGGATGGGCCGCATCATCGGCGACGGCGGGTGGTACTTCCACATCGTGGACATGGCGGTCCTGCCGGAGCACCAGCGGCGGGGGCTGGGCGATGCGATCCTGAAGACGCTCCTGGCGAAGATAAGGCGCGAGGCGCCGCCTGCTGGACCTGGTGGAGACGGGAGGGGAGGGGCGTATGTGAGTCTGTTTGCGGATGAGGCGGGGAGGAGGTTGTATGCGAAGAATGGGTTCGCGGAATCGGCGCCGAAGGAGCTGGGGATGGTGATGAGGTTATAATGTTGTAGATGGGACATGGTTTGGCCGTTATGGACTCCCTGCTAAGGGAGAATATGATTAGGCCATGGAGGTGTGAAACGTTTTGGATGTATATACCAAGGAGTACATTTTGAAGATAATGATGCTGAGAGCAATGCTGATCTGATATACGATGACTGCTTATGGAGACAGAAATGATCCATTTACATCAATGCAGGGAACAAAAAAAACAAAAAAAGTATGTCATACTTCACCCTTCTTGCTCGATTTTGCCCTGCTTCTTCTCCAGTCTCACATTCGACAGCCCTAGCGCCAGCCTGCACATTTCCACCGGATCATGCCCCAGCTCCGCGTAGATGGCATCCAGGTCCGTCCCGATCCCAACCTCCTGCGCGGTCTTCAGGCTTCGGGAGTCGAGGAACGGCGCCAGGCACGGCCAGACGGCCTGCGCGTTGTTGACGAAGAGATCGGTTCCCAGGTCCCCCAGGCCTTTGATCTCCTTGATCAACGATCTGACCCGGTGCTGCTTGCAGTCTGCCCGTTTTAGGAGGTTGTTGAGGTCTCCATCTGATGCGGTCTCAGTAAACACTGCACTTTATATGTCTTCCCGTAGATGATCGGTCAATAGAAATGGACATACCATACTCCCCAATAACCCACTCCGCAAGATCCCCCAGGCGCGTCGCATTCTGCTCCCGATATCGGTTGTACCTGCCTCTCGACAGCACCTCGACCCTCTCGTCCCAGGTGCTGTTGCTCAACTTCTCAATGTCATGGTACCCAGCCTCGATGACGGTATTCACCGCCAGCTGGGCCAACTCATGCGAGATCCGAGTCGACTTGAGCAGCGCATCGATCACCATCGCGAGGATCGTCTCCGGCGTCGGCTTGAGCGGCTCCTGGACGGCCGTCCCCTGCAGGGGAATACTGCCGTAGTCCGCGATAATCTTGCGCAGCTTCGAGGAGACAGACTCGTCGACGGCGCTGCTGCTCCTGCCGCTGCTGTTACCTCCTCTGTCATCGTCCCCGTACCCGTCGTCGGCGGGCGCCATGTCGGGTTCGTCGGATTCAGTCTGTCGGGCGGCCTTGGTGGGAGGCAGCTCCAGGCCCGTTCCGTCTTCCTGCTCTGGCCCTCTCTGCCCGGGCGGCTCGTCCTCGACGCCCCTTGGGCCGTCGTCCCATTTGCGCTTTTCGGATGTGGGCCCGTCGGGGAGAGTCTCGCCTGCTTGCTGCTCTTCATTCTTGCGCGCAGGTTGTTGTGAGTTGGTGGTAGTCTGGGACTGTTGTTGAGTGGCTGCTGTGTCGAAGCGTTGCTGAGCGCGTGTTCGTACCATTGCTTCCAATTCCTCTCGGATAGTTGAATAGAATTATACTTTTCAGAGTTAATGAAAGCTGAAAACAGCTTGTTTAATAGATAGTTGGCTCAACTGAGAGGAAACCGGCCAAGAGTTAGTACCGAATAAATGCGACTGTAATTAAGAGAAAGATTATCAAGGAGGATCGTACGCGACTTTCCATGGCAGCAAGTCACAGGGCATGGTGGCCCATCTATGCTCGTTCTTTGCTGTCGAGAGATGGGGCTCGGGATGTGACGTCGATATGATGGGAAATAGTATGGGCGGTCGGGGTCTTGCAAAGGGGAACCGAAAACCACGTGGGTGAACTTCCTGATTGACTGCTATAAATAGCCGAGGAGTTTAATAATTGCATGTATCCTTACTGGAAGCAGGGAATGGATATCTTCATAATGGAAGGAAGCACTCAGAAGAGGTCGACGATATGTGTTGATATAGAATGTCCTGTGAGTAAATACCGATCTTTCCTCATTCGACATATCTACCCCACTAGTCAATCGTTAATGCCCTACAAATTACACGTAATCTGCGTGAAATATTCACCAATGCTAGAAACTTCAGGCGTGCCGAAGCTCATAGCCTTGCCTTGGCCTTCTCCCGCAGAGCCTCCTCAACCAACTTGACCGCTGCCTCTGCGCAGCCGTAAGAAGCCTGATAACCAAAACCTCCGTGTCCGTAGTTATGCACGACCCAGACACCCTCGATCTTCTCCTTTTCAACTCTTGGACCGCCATCCCTGACCGGCCGCAGCCCCACGCCATGTCGGATGACGTCCAGGCCTTCAATGCCCTGGCCCTTCTTCACAAGGCTTGGGCACAGCTCAATGCAGCGTTTCATGATGCGTGTTGCGAGATTCGGGTCCGGCAATGGATCCCAGTTGTCTTTCTGGTACGAGCCACCAAGGATGGTACCGCCGCCTGAGAGAAAGGGTATTAGATTCAAATCTGTCCTTAAGTTGCTTTTGCTAAGATGTGACATACCAGCAGCTCGAGTCATCATGTAGACGGTCTCGTCCTCCCCGTCATCCGTCCCGGAGATAGAGCACATTAGACCGGGGTCGTTCCGCACTACCACGATCTGGCCCCGAGCAGGATGAAGGGTGTCGTCCATGACCCCACCAAGCTTCTTAGAAGATAGCCCAGTGCAATTGACAACAAGGTCGGCTTTCTGCCCAGAATGATGCGCGTTTGCTGCATCGGCGACGTGCTTGAGGACAGCCCGCTTGAAAACGACGCCGTTCTTCCTGCACTGGCCCACCAGCCATGGCAGATAGACAGCCGTGTTGATGCACACAGATGTAAAGGTCTGCCCGTTGTCGATGCCCGGCGCCAATTGATCTGAGGGGATTTCGCAAAACTACAGTAACCAGTTAGCAATGAAAATAATCATTCTCGGTTGCAGAGAGTGTGGTTCATACGTCTGGTACCACATCCTTGTACCAAGGATCTTTCTTCAACAGCTCAGCGAACCACTGGCCCGTGGCTGAGAGCCTGTCTTTCTCGCGGTTATACACCACCGTCTCTGCGGCTCCGTATTAGCCTGTGGTTACATGTAGTTGATTCAATAGGGCATAATTCGTACTCTGGAAGTGAATGCCAGCCTCCGGATAATTCTTGGCCAGCTCTTCAAGGACTGGCCAGGTATCCCTCTCGCACTGGGCATGGAAGCTATTTGCAGGTCCGACCCTTTGTATTCTATCAGTCACAGAATCCAAGAGGAATAAATGGAACCTGCCCCTGAAGCACATACGGCATGTAGTTTGCCCCAGCCCATGGTGAGCAATACTCAATGTCGTAGTCACCAGGCATATGCTTGGCCGCTACAGTGATCTTGTTGGCCGCATTTTTCGAGAGCAGGTATGCGGTGGTCAATCCAGACACCCCCGCCCTAGACGCCGTGAGTCCCTATTGTTCCAAAAGAGGAGTGAATGGAGGGGCGTCAATGAAGCAGTGAATGGCGTACCCAATGACAACAATATTATTGGTGCTCATTGTCTGACGCTCAGAAATTTCAAACCTGTAGAAAACAAAAGAGCGAAACGAGAATTCTGGCTAAAGATTGACAGTTATATATATAACAGTTTGAGTCATATAGCTGGGGTAGTGAGATTAGATAGCAGCGCTCCAGATCGTGCGATCCGGGTAGCTGAGTGTCGCCGATAACAGCCGTCCGGCCCCCCATTGCTGGTGCGGAGGTGCCGCATAAGGACCATGGTTGCAATTGCAATGGCGGGCTCAGCCAGGCACCAGGCAGAACAGAACACAACAGAACATCACCATTACCAGCGTAACGTTGACAGAGCAATTCACTGCTCAGGGCCATTAGAAATGGATACCAGCACAATAGACCTCTACGACAATAGGTACCCAGCATTGTGTCCTGTTTGGGAAGTAAGGATGTCTTCTGGACAAAGGCTTCTTGTCCACTTTCTCTCCTCATCATCTCCTACATCTTTCTGCAGGATCTGCACCATCTTGACCCCAGTCACACTTGTCTATACCTGTATGCGAGTCGTGGAGACGTGCGTCTGTTGACCGGCCGCGCCCTTTATACTGCACTCTGCAGCACGCGCCAACTCCAACCGGCGCCAACTTCCCCGGAGCACCGGCCATTTCGTCATTGCGGGCGGCAGAAAACGGGCTTTTTCTCCCTCCGCTGGCCCGTGCCCGAGCACCTCCCACCAATAACAGACGCTGAAAGCACACCGCCCGCTCTCGGTAAGCATCCCCCTTTGGTCCAAGCGCGCCCGCCCCCGTGTCTGGTTTCCTTGTCGAGCGTGTCGCCGTCTCTGCTGGAGAGCCTCGTGTCGGGTCCGCAGGTCCGGTCGTGGATTCTCCCTCCTGGAGAGTTCCCGAAGAACCGTTTTCTTTTCTCCTCTTTCTACTTTTTTTCTCCCATATTCCTCTGCTCGGGGAACATTGCCCTCCTCGTCTACAGCAAATGAGGGCGTGTCTTCGAGCAGAGCTTTTGCAATCATGGCTGACGTTCCCTCCACCGGTACCAGGATCGTGCCTATCATGGCCGGCCGTAGGTACACTTCCAAGACCTCCAAGGACGCCCGCAGCGCCCCCAAGCAACAGCAGCCCAGGGCGTCGAGGGCCAAGAGCTTGGAGACGGAGAGCCTAAAACTTCCTTGTCTGGCGGAGTTGGGGCTCTATGCACTTCCCACCAAGGGGGATGGTATGTGTCTCTCTCCGCCCCGCTCCCCGCCGTGAGGATGAGAGCTCCGGCCCCCTTCTACTGTTCCAATTGCTTCGGAATTGCGTCGTCTGACCGTTCTTCGTTTGATTTTTAGGCAACTGCCTCTATTATGCCCTGTCCGACCAGTTGTACGGAGATTGGAGCCATTTCGAGGAGATCCGCGCCCGCCTGGCAAACCACATGACAGCTAATGAGGATTACTTCATAAATTTCACGGCAGCGGTGGGCGGAGAGCGCAGGGCGCCAAGACGGGCCGCCGCTGCCAAAATGTCGTCTTCCTATGTTGGTCCTGCGGTCTCCGTTAAGGACCAGCGGCAGAAGTTCGAGAGCCGGGTAGCGGAGTCTCGAAAGAACGGCGTCTGGGGAGGGTCCGAAGAAATTCAGGCCTTCTGCCAGTCCTACAAGCGGGACGTCAGGGTTTACATGGAGTCTGGCATCCAGAACTTCCGGGATGTGAATGCACCTGAGGACGAGGAACGGGAGGTGGTCCACATCGCTTTCCACGTAAGTCACCGTGTTGCCGGTGCAATGGTTGCTTCATGCTGATCCTAACCTCCTCTCCCATAGAACTTCGACCACTACTCTTCGGTCAGAAGCATCAATGGACCTCACACGGGCCTGCCATGCATCCCAAACAGCAAAGCCACGGGTAACACCAAGAAGGAGAGTGAAAATGATAAGGGTGTCCCAGGTACCGTGGTCGAGATGGCAACTCCATGGAAGATTTCCTTTATCCAGGAGGGCCTCGGTGGAAGATACGATTATGACACTATTGTGGAGATGTTGAAGCAATGCCGCGGTGACATCGAGAGGGCATTCTCCAACTTGCTCGATGACATTCCCCCGGCTTCTTCCTCTCAACCTTCTTCTTCCCCCACTGTTTCCAATGCTCCATCACCTGCAGCTCCGGCAGCGCCGGCAGGTTCTCAGCCTGGTTTCAGGCCTCGTCTACAGACATCTTCCCGATCCTCCTCTCGCCACAGCACTGCCAGCAAGCGCTCCGCCGACGACAGTGATGATGAAATCCAGCATCCGGCCCGGCGCAGCAGAGGTCGGGAACAGAAAAGGCGTATCTTGCCCAACGTCACTGTTGGAATTGCCTTTCGGGATGAAAATGAGAACGACCTTGTGTCGCTCCGGCTGAGAGTCAGCCCTGACGCTGTAGCTGAGCGGGCCAGCACCAGCGATTCCACAATTGGCGCGATTCCAGATGGGGACGCCGAGGTGACCGAGGGGGAGAAATCCCATCCGCAGGCTGCAAGCGAATCCACCGTCCGAAAGAACTCGAATGTTGACGGCAAAGCGTCTGAGACCAAGAGGCCTCGGGGGCGTAAGCGCAATCAGAGCAATCGCGAGGAAATCTCTGAAAACTCCACATCGTCACAGCCATCCGAACAGACTGTTACCGACGAAACAGAAGATAAAAGGACGACTTGAGCATGACTGCAGACATGGTTATTGTGCTGTTGTTCAGCGTTTTACCCTTTTTATGACGGATGTTTTTATCTGCACGGGAATTTTTTTTTTTACTTCGTCGAAAGTACGCACCCCATTATCCCGTGAGCTCCTCGTTACGTCGAGGTCGCGCATCGGTTGAACGTCGTCTATAATCCTCGAACCTGTCGTATACTCCATTCGAGTCTTGACTCTTGTTACGGTTCTGAAAAGTGTTCTCACGGTACCACGAGCTCTATCTCCTGGTCTCCTCGATTCACATGCTACCGACGTTGAGTATCCTGGTGCGGGACGCCTTTGACACGCGTTTACAGCGATATTTGACCTCTTTGATGGCGACATATTTCCGAACATTTACACTGTTACTCGCTTCTATCTCACTGTCTACGTTCATCGTTCGGAGATCTCATCTCGGCTTTTGTCCCAGCCTCGTTGAATACCATCAAGCCCCCGTGTTATTCTGGTGGACTTGCTTGGTTGGTTCGTCGTCGCAGCTATGTGAAATATTATGTTTTCAGCGTCATGACTAGCCAGCATTTTCGGCGCATTCGGTTTTGAATCGGCATCCTTTTCAACCCAGCTTTGCCGGGTTGGCTTAGTTCATACCTTCGCACACCTTCGCGGCTTTCATCGACCTCACAGCACATCTGGTGCAGTACATCCGTCGATACACGCATGAGATGACCGGATACATCTAGGAGAGGAGTTCATCTGAGTCTTGTTTTTACGTCTTTATTGGGGGGGCTGGAGTGAAGACCAACGAAAAGTTCATGCAACGTTTCATGACACACCAATGGCGAGACGTACATGTGCATACTCGTTTATGAATGAGGATTCTGAGCATGAGCATGAGAAGAGCGCCGGGTGCATATCTCTGTGACATAGTTTAGGTACAGATGTTGTTTCTTTTCTGTCCCTCTAGAGGAGCATAGGGCTCGCTACGTTTATACTCGTCCAGTACTGGATGTGACGAAGAAGTGTCCTTTTTAATGAATGCATTGGCGGTACATATATATGCTGTCATCACGTGCGAGAAAATGTGCACGTTCTGCTGTTGAGCTTGGTCTATCGGGTTCCCTGTCCCTGTAATGTGTAGAATTGTCGTTGTCGAATCGAAGCGTGATCACGGATTGCTCTTGTCATAAAATTGCGAAGTAGCCATGCCGTTCATTCCAAGTTGTCATTGTCACGTCTGTAGGTGGTAGATGCGGATGCTCATGAGTTGTATGAAGCGTACTGTACATACTTACGTAGCTACAAATATCCAAGTCCATTCAATAGGCAGGAGTGTACTAGGTAAAGCAGAATAGACAGAAAAGTATTGGCATGTATATGCTAGCAGCCGCCCTATATACTGCCACTTTTGATCATTTGATGTCGATCTGGCCCATGTCAATGAATAACGGGAATGAAGGCTACGAGGCTACGTTAAGGATATGTACTGTACGGGGTACTCTGTTGTTTACAGTTTACTATGTGGGCCGAGCAGTGAAACATCTCTAACTACGCATACAGAAAGAGAACCAGGCTTGCTTATCTAATAATGAGGGTTCTGGCCAGGTATTGAACAGAGAGGGCACAAGAAGGGGGGAGGGGCAAAAGATGACTAGACATCGAAGAATGGCAACCAAGAGGGGCAGCATTGGGCAGATGCTGGAATCTGCCAACGTACGCACATAAAAGAACCCCATATGTACGGAGTAAAGCCGAGCGCGGGTGTGCTCGATTCCCGATACAGCTCCAACTGAGCTGGCTGATCCGGGAAAAGCAATAATCTTGGACTTCCCCCAAATCAATAAATCCGCTATCATTGACTGATTTTGATCATTGACGGAGATAAACTCGCTCATCATGCACATAGATCTAGGAAGGTTATTGCCCGTATTTCTCCAAATTATGCTTAAAACGCCACCCACGGTGCCCTACTCCTTCCGACTCGTCTCTTCACGCATCAAGCATGCCACATTGGCTCCCGAAATGCCGTTGTGGTCTGGTTCCCGAGACTATCTATGCCCCTGACGTAGGTGGCCGCGTCTAACTTACAAAGCCCCAGGCAGGAGATCTGTTTAAGGGAATGGAAGCGGAATTGCTACTCAGATGGGCATGTAGTCGAACGACTGACGGGCTAGGGTACGAGCAACAGGGGCTGATTCTGTCCAACACTGCTGAGAGTCTGCGCGGTTTCTTTTTCTTCTTTTTTTGAAGAGCCTCGTCTTCCATCTTGCCGAGAGGGGATACTCCTCCGGTACAGAAGACCCTTTTGGGGATGGAAGCGGCTCGTGCTCGGCCGTGCCGTCCCCGCACTCGAGGCGCCATGTGCCGTCCAGGATTCATTTATTATTATTTGATGAACCCACAGGATGTCTCAACTAGCTAGGCTGCTAGGTCCTGACAGGAAAGAATCAATTCCACGCAGGCTGGTAGCCTGATGCATACAATGCGCTGACGTACAGTGCACAGGCTACTGAGAATCTTTCCAGGCTCACCACGTGCTGTCTTATATCGAGTACAACATCTCATTGCTACGGAACCGTGCTCAACCGGCTGCATTGTCACAGACTTACAGTGGACGTGTGTTTGTGACCCCAGCCGGTGAGAGCGTATTGCCGATGATCTGTGGGCTCGAATGAAGAGTCGGGCATAAACCTCGATGACGCGGGCTTTTGAAGGAGGAATATCGGCATAGCGACGGAGCGAACGTGTGGTTTCGAACCCTGGAGGGCCGACGCAAGAGTCCAGGGCTAACTTACCCACTTTTTTAGGGTCTCAGAGATGTGCTTGATAGGGAGGGCCTGGGAGGGTCGCCCAGCAGGGTCGAGCTTTTTCGCCTTACAAATACAGTGCTTACTACTACCAAAAACGCCTCTAAAAAAACTCGGGGGGTTTGCCGACGACCAATTCGGATAAAACGATATCGACTAGCGCGATAGATGATTATTATTGCAGATCCCACTCCAGGCACTCCACCTCTTGAGGCGTCAACAGAGCACGAGATAAAGCTTGCTGCTAGACGACGTCATGACAAGCAGCACCACGCGTGGACGGCGATCTACCTCGCAGCTGACCGCTTAAGAGAAACACATGGCGATGATCGCGACCGACAGGGGTAATTTCAACGGGCCATCGTGATTGCTCGCGCGACCCTGGGCGCCGCCGGGTGGATCTGTCGATCAGCGGCCACGAGGCGTGCCAGGATCCCGACCAAGACGCCGGTACCTGAACCGGTCAACTGCCGGCCTGTGATGTCGATGCCTGGTCTCTTCAGGAATTTCAGGTTCAGATTTACGGCCAGCTCGTCATCTGCGGTCAACCCCCTTCCTGGCTCGTGCGCCCTCTGTTGCGGCCTGCCAATGACCATGTGGCTTCGGCAGATCGAAAAAGATTAGTTGAAGCTACGACGGCTTTGATTTAGTGACCCCTTGGCTCTGCCACGGACTGACCTGATTGATAATGCGCACAAATGTCACGCCATTGTCTATAAGGCCTCCGCAAACAATATTCGGTATGCCGGCTAAGAAGATCCTCACAATTGCCGATGTGCGGAGGCCTGGGGCATGGCTGAGTAACGGTTTCTCCACGAAGTTCGAAGTCGTCCTTTTAGCTTATGGATTATTTCAAATGTCAACTTGAGTCAATTCCCCAGTCTGCCAGGGTTGCGGTACGTGAATACGAAGCAACAGATAATAATAATAATAATAATAATAATTAATTGTTCAGTTTTTCATTGTGACTCTCGGTGACACCCTCAGCTCCGGGGACCAGCAGAACACCGGCTATGACGTCCCTTGCATACCCCGAGCAGGCCCACCATGTGTGCGCGCTACGCCGTGTACACGAGGCAATTAGGGGCTCGGCCTAATACCTTTTGACGGGCATTATTGGCAAACTTGATGTCGCTGCCCCTCCATTTCGCCGGTGGGGATCGACAGATGTGGGGGCGAAGAGAGCCAATCTTCAAATCCTTCTGCGATGTCTCCATCACGAAGAGCACATGGTGCAGAATCGGCCAGGGCCTTTGCGTCCCGAGGATGCCGATGACCTTCGATTCTATGCCCATTTTTGGTACGCTATTGAATTCTATCAAACTTTGCTTGCTGCTGCTTTTGCAAATGCATCCACCGCGGACCTTCCTCCCACGTGCATCTGGTAATTATGTCATTGTCCACAGGAGCTATGATTTCAACTTCGATCCCCGCCTCTGCGGGATCCTCCATCTGGAGAAGCAGAGGTTTTCATGTCTGTGTACCCCGGCCAAGTCAACTCATGACCTACCCTGAGCAATTGACAGCCTACCGCGGGGAGATTTAAGAGACTGATAGTGGTCGTGGATTCTGTCATACGTCTCCAGAAGAGACGCGATGGACGGTCCGGTAAACCACATTCTCCCACGGGAGGCCTCCGCGGGGATGTCTCCTCGAGGGATCCAAGCATTGATCATTACAGTCGTCCTTACGTCCATCGCCGCCTTTTTTGTGGGATTGCGGCTCTTCACAAGAGTTGGACTGGTGAAATTGATGGGCCGTGAGGATTGGACGATTCTCCTGTCTATGGTGAGTCAAGCAATTCCGCGATACAGCGAGCGCTCGCCGTTGACATGATTCTGCAGGCGTTATCCATAACCTACATGGGCCTTGTCATCGGCCGTAAGTCTCCGACGATCTCCTCTCGAATTTCCGCTCTGCGCACTCCCTGTCAGCACCAACGTTGATAGATGCCTGACATCGTAACAGAGGTACAATATGGACTCGGGAAGCACAGCTGGGAAGTTCCGGAGGATATGTTGAAGAAACAGCTGCAGGTGAGTTCTGCCGATGGCTGATACAATGCGTCGTGCTTGCTCGACTGACCCGATCCCTCTGTACAGCTGCTCTGGCTTGCCATCCCCTTTTATAATATGAGTCTGTGGTGTACCAAGTTCTCCATCATCTTCAATCTCCTGCGAGTTTTCCCGAATCGCGGTGTCCGTATTGCTTGCTATGTACTGTTGGGCGTTGTGGGCACCTATACAATCTGGGCTTCTTTGAGCGCGTTCCTCAACTGCATCCCCGTGAAGAAGTTCTGGGATCCCTCGGTGCCGGGCTACTGCCTGAATTTCGAGGCTCTCTGGTTCTTCAACGCGAGCGTGAACATGGTTACCGATCTCACCATATTAATCCTTCCGATGCCCGTTCTTTCCCAGCTGCAGCTTCCGAAGAGGCAAAAGATAGCTGTCATGGGGATCTTCGCCGTGGGTGCCATGTAGGCTCCCTTCGTCTGATGATCATGATGATGAGAGATCTTCCGAAACTGACGCGTTATCGCTTAGTGCCTGTCTCACGAGTATTCTCCGCCTTGCCAGCTTGCACACAGTCGCAGTAAGCAAGGATACTTCTTGTAAGTTTTCAAACAGGATAATAGTTCTGGCATTATGAAACGGCTGCTGACTGTTTCTCCAGACGACAACGTGGGTGCTGCATACTGGACAGCCGCCGAGACAAACGTCGGAATCATCTGCGCCTGTCTGCCATACCTGCGCCCTCTCATCTCCCGCATATTCCCTCATCTCATGTCGACCAACAGCTATCACCTCAGCCACCAGCGACGGAGTCAGATGGTGGACCTAAGCCGGACGCACCGGACCAACAGAGGGACGATGGTCAGCGTTGCGGCAAGAGACTACGACATGTACTCGATCAACATCCAGCCCGGGGAGAACTCGAGCCGCAGCACGATGGCCGGCATCGAGGTGACCACCGAAGTGGCCCAGGTGACGAAAGGGGGTGAAACGACCAGCGAACGAAGACTGGTGATGGATGTCTGACCTTGCTTACGACCAGACATAACGTTTCCTTTTTCTTTCTTCTATTCTTCATGACTCGGGCTTTGGGTTTCAGGCTTCTAGGGCTTTCCATTCTCTGTACATATTTCATTTTGTATTATCACCTACCGGCACGGATGGGCAACGCGGTGCCCCTTTTCTTAATGTCAGGACAGGTACATGTACATACACGCTAACACTGGATTCATACAACCGTTATGATAGGAAATTCAAATATTGAAGAACAATCCACGTGAATTGATTGAAAATTAGGGGAGCTTATCAACATCTCCAGATGCACACATTACATTACATCGTTCTGGACAAAACCTGACCGGCAAGGACTCCGTACTTACTACCTACTTACACCCATCGTCTGTTCTCTTCCGCACCCGATGCCACTCCCACCGCGCGACTTCCATCAGCACCGCCCACGCCTGTCCCTCCGCCGCCGTGCCCGGCCCATTGAACCCGGGACTCCCACAGACGCCCTGCACCAGCCCCCACCGGTCCCTCTTCGCGCGGGCAGCGACATACATGCGCTCCGCGGCGGCCTCGTACGCTTCGATCCTTTCACGATCCAGCACGCGACCCAGGGCGCGTGTTACGCTCGGCCGTCCCGCATCCTCACAGCGGTAGTAGTGGTAGAGCGCACACAGCCGAAAGATCGCCGCCGCGAGCATCTGCGCGAGGTTCGTCTCGACGAAGGTAGTCGCGTCGTCGACGACGTTGTGGAACAGGCCGTCCCGTGGGCGCTGGTGCGGCAGGATCCCGTCGAGGAGGGACACGAGCAGGGACCAGCTGCGCTGGATGCGGTGCGGCCCGCGACCACCGTCTTCTTCTTCTTCTTCTTCTTCTTCTTCTTCTCTGTCGTCGGTTTCGACCCACTGCTCCAGCCACCGTAGATGCTGGACGGAACGATTGCCGCTGTGCAGACCGAGACTGAGACTGGCAAGCGCCCGCTCGACGGTGCGCATGACGCGCACGATGCCGTTCACGAACCACCCCATCCCGACGCCCCAGGCCGCGCTGCCGTACCGTCCGCTCGAGGCATCGACGGGCGCGAAGTCGCCCCGGGCGCCGTCGTAGATGTGCGCGAGGAGGATTCCGCCCGTCTCCGCTTCCCCTGCCGCTTCCGCCTCGGATCCGGGACCGGGACCGGGACCGGTGGCGGAAGCGGGAGCGGAACCGGGAACGGGGCGGGATCCGGAGCGGGAGGGGCGGCGGAGGAACCGCGCATACAGCAGGATCTGGTCGAACGCCGCATCCAGCAGAGCCGAGGGCGAGATATTCAGGTCCACGTCCATCGACTCCACGTTGTCGTTGACGTTATCGTCATCGGTCTTGGTCTTGGCCCCCAGGCCCAGGGAGCGGGTGCAGGAGCGGGACACCGCCGCGGCGGCGAGGAACGGCGGGCCCATGTACCCCCCGTCGGACCAGATCTCGGGTGAGCGGAACAGGTGGCTGATTGCGCCTGCACCCGCGGGCAACTTCTCTGTATCACTCGTCGCAGGAGCAGTAGACGGTTCCAACGATGGCGATGGAGGAACCCTCACCGCATCCCACAGCAGAAACCGCAGCATGCGCTCCGGGCCCGTCCTCCACCTGATCTTTTCCCGAGTCTCTCCATCATCATCATCATCATCCCCAGTTGCTCCTCCTCCCAAAAGACGATCATGATCCCCATCACCATCACCATAGAAATACCCATAACACCTATCCCGGACGAAGAGCACCGCCTCCCCGACGCACGCGGGATCCAGCGCGCTCGCATCCTCGCCGTTGTTGATGCGTACCGCGAGCCGTCCGTCCGGGCCCGTCGAGGCGCGGACGAGCGCGTCGTGCGCGAGGTTGTAGATGTATGATAGTAAGAGGGGTGGTTCTGTTCCTTCTGCTGCGGATGCACCTGTGCCTGAGTCTGAGTCTGAGTTGGCGAGATTCGGACTCGATGATGATGATGATGATGATGGGAAAAGAGCGAGGTACAGCTCCAGGAGGGACTGCGCGGCGACGCCCTGCTCCCACGAGGCGCGCTGGGTGGAGAGCAGTGCGGGGAGGAGGGGGGCGATGGTGCGCCAGAGGGGGTGGTGCTGGTCTTGCATGTGTGCGTGCAACATTTCTATGTATTTTTTATTCAACCTATTGATATTGATCTGATAGTAGAGAGAGAGAGAACGGAACGGATGGGGAGATAGGTAGAGCCACCTAAACAAGTTCGTGTTTATAATAAAGTCGTCAAGATGACATGACATGACATGACATGGGCTGAACAATAGCGCTAGGGGATATCATTCAGGGGTAGATACCTAACTATACTCCCCTGTATAGTAGTACATGTACCTAGATAAGTCAATCCTCCGATTCATTCATTCTCCCCCCGCCTGTATCTACTGTACGCATGGTAAAGATCCTCAACATGAGCTGCGGGTTGCGTCTTGCGATGGAGCACCCTATGGTGCCTGGTACGCATAACCCTGTGACTTTTCTGACTCATGAGGATAGATAGATACATACATGCTATGTACTAGGTATCTAGCTGTTTAACTTTAACAGTTGCGAATACTACAAACCGGAATTTTTCCGCCTATATATATCATTTGCCGGGAAGAGATATATGTATATATATATATCTTTTCCTCAAAGTGCGCAGTGGGGAAAGATGCATTCATCTGTTCACTAGTTACATAGATACATATCTACCTACACGCATAGATAAGCAGGTTATAAAAAAAATACCGCAGACGGAGACAGCCGAGCCAGCTCAGTCAATTCCCTTCCAAATCAACAATCAACTGCCCCTGCTCCCCGAGCTCCTCCCTTACCGTCGTGCCCAGATCCCGACTCAGCCTCGTCACCGTCTCCTTCACCCAGACATGGTCCACGTCTTCCTTGGGCAGCAGATTCACCTGGAACTTCTCGATCCGGGTCGGAAAGATCTCCAGCCGCTGCAGCGCCAGCACTGTGACCGTCTCCTGGCCGCCCTCCCGCTCGCCCTTTTTCCCCGTGGGGATTTCTCTCTCCCTGACGGTGACGCGCCACACGGCGCCCAGGTCGTTGCGGTACTCGGCGTTGAGGGCGTAGTCGTCGATGAAGTCGCCGCAGCCGTAGAGGATGAGTTTGCCCCTGTATATCTCGACCCCCTGCACGTGGTGCGACGAGTGGCCGTGGACGATGTCGACGCCGCACTCGTCGATGAGGAAGTGCGCCAGGGAGCGGATGGTGCGCTCGTCCGGGCGCCAGGCGTAGTTGGGCCCCCAGTGCACGGAGAAGACCTTGAGGGCCGGGGGGCGGTCGTTGCCGTCGTCGTTCTTCTTCTGGCCGGTGAGGAGGGCCTTGAGCTTCGCGCGCGAGGCCGGCGAGTAGTCGATGAGGTGGAAGGTCGGGACGACGGCCCAGTCGCGCGGGTGGTCCGAGGCGGCGAAGACGTGCACCGTCAGGCTGCCCGGGTCCCGCCGGCCGTGCTCGCCCCCGGCGCGGGGCGGGGGGCGCGGGGTGCGCGGGAGCGAGAGCACGGCGGGGCGGAGCGCTTCGTCGGTGCGCTCGCCCGCCCCTGCGAAGGCGATGCGGGCGTCGCGCAGCGCCCACACGGTCTCGACGAGGCCGTCGGTGCCGAAGTCGAGCGTGTGGTTGTTGGCCAGCGAGGCGTAGTCGACGCGCGCCTCGCGCAGGGCGGCCACGTTGGCCGGGTGCATGCGGTAGTTGAAGGCCTTGTGCGGCCACAGCGTGCTCTGCGTCGTCACGGCCGTCTCGAGGTTGATCAGGTTCAGGTCGGCCGCGTGGAACAGCGGCAGCGTCGAGCCCCAGGGCGTGCGGTGCGAGTACTGCCGCAGCTGGGGGTACGAGGCCACGAACGAGGCCACGATGCGCGCCTCGCGCGGGTTGTCGACGTGCTGCGGGAACAGCTGGTCGACCAGCCGCCCCAGCATCACGTCGCCCACAAAGTTCAGCTGGAAGGTCCGCATGGTCGCGTGGGTGGTGGTATGTCGTTGGGTATATAGTGTACTGCGCTGGGGTGGATGCAGGTCGGCGGCGACGAGCATCATCATGATGACATCGCATGCTCGGTACCTCGGTACATACATATTCCCTACCGTATCCGCCATGTTACATCTAGATCTACACAGTGGACGCTTTCATCGTGAAGAGAGGATCAATTCATTTCTGTCATACAGTCATCCGTTACAACTCCACGCTTGGTGATCTCACAAACCGCAGATGCGCAGGGGCGTGCCCTGTCCAGAGATGTCGGAAATACATTCAAAGACCCGTCCCATGCCTATATAGCGAGCCACACTCCTCCAACCGATATCCATTAATAGCAGGCACATATACGCCTTGACGTTTCCGCTAACAGAGCGAACAAACGATCGAACTTTTTTCCTTTAGGACCAGGTATCTCAACATGCCGGGAATCCGTAAGATCGACGCAAAAAAAAGGATAGTACTGTCTCGTTTCATCGCCACGTGAGTGATTATTGCTGCTCCAACTCGGCCAGCTCTCGCTCCTTCGCCCGCAGCGCCTCGCGTATCTCCTCCGCCTCACGCTGCAGCTGGGCGCGGCGCTCCGCCTTGTAGCTTTCCCGGTCGGACAGGTTCCGCAACTGCCCCGGTGGCGGATGCTGCAGCTGCGAAGAGGGATGGTGCTGCGGCGGACGGTTGAAAGAGGACAGCGAAGGGTCCAGGCGGGAGTCCTCGGGCCCATCGGGGTGGTTCAGGAGAGAGGAGATGGAGTTCAAGCGAGCGGGAGGAGCGGGGTTCGACGATGACATGATGGGAGGAAGTTGGTTAGAGCCTTGCTCCAACGTCGTGGGGATGGAAGGTGAGTCGGTGGACGACACCGTTTCCGCGATGGATCGCTTCTTTGGGTTGCCGGACGGAGTGGCCAACGGTCCCTGCTGCGGAGGGGTCGACCGCGGCGGGAACTGCGAGCTGGCAGACTGGTTGGAGGCGCTCATCCTGTCCGGTTCCAGTAGCCGTGGAGGGGGCGGGTGGTGCGGCAGCGATATCGACGTCGAGCCGTAGCCCGTGAAATCGACCGGCGGCGGCGCGAGGGTGTACGGGTGCGGTGCGGCCTGGGACGGCGTTCGGTGGTCGTTGAGATGCTCCCCGCCGCCCAGATGCCGCCGTTGCTCCTCCTGGCTGTGTGCGGGTCCGACCGGCGAGGCCTCGGGCGACGCGGACGAGCCGTGCGACGACTGCGTCGCCGCGGTCGGAGACTGATCCCGGAGCGCAGGGACCACGCGCTTGCGCCGCTTGATGATCGTCTTCTTCATGGTGCTGGGCCGATAGCAGCCGTGCAGCTTGTAGTAGAGACCGCAGGCGTTGCAGATGGGATGGCCGTTCTCGTCTCGTCGCCAGAGCGGCGTCACGGTCGTGCCGCAGTTTTGGCACGAGACCAGCAGACTGCCACCGTCCTGGCCCGAACGCGCGTCTCCCTCGTGCGAACCGTTCGCCTTATCGCCGTCCTGGCTGCGCCACGGCTGGTTCGCACCGTTTCTGGGCATCGACTTGTACACGCGGTTGTTGAAGGCCGGGCATCCGTCGCATCCCTCGGCACCACCGGTCCCGTTGCAATTCCCGCCGCCGGGGCATGTTCCCATAGCCTCACCGCACGCACCATCGCCGTTTTGTGCACCAGCGGCCGGTGTCGGAGACGCACTCTTTCGGAGCTGTCCGCCCTGCGGGGCACCGGGGCCGGGCGTTGATTGCAGTCGGTTGCGCTTCGTGGGCCGTGCAACGTTTCGGGCTTTCAGATAGAGACCGCAGGCATTGCAGATCATTTCTCCGGTGGGCGACCTTCGCCATAACGGGGTGCTCTTGGTTCCGCAGTTACTAGCAGCGATAACAGTAGTCAGTATCAGCATGCAACGGGCCCTTGTCTATTGGGCGCTATATAGCCGTGGTGAATCAAAGCGGGGACCAACCTGCAAGAGTGCCCTAGAAACGATGTATCCCTACTTTGAGACTTCGGTGAGGGCCGCTTCGTCGACGCCGTTCCGTTCGTCGCAGGCGCATCCGTCTGATCTTGGCGCCGCCCATCTGCTGCCGTGTCCATCTCCCCTCTGGAGTCGCGCTGCTGCGCAGAGTCCCTGTCATTACTGTCCCTGGCACCGCTGCCTTCCCGCTGATAGTCGACCATGTGGTCTCGTCCACCCCGCGCGGAGGAGACGAGCTGCTGCGCGGCATCCAGGTCCTCCGCGGAGGGCTGGCGCATCAAGGTGTCTGTCGATCGCGAGAGCGGCCTCAGCGTTTCCATCTGCGACACGGATGCCAGCATCGTAAAAGCGCCGTGAGATCAGCTCTCCCGTCGCGTCCCTGGACGACGCACGCGGGGAAGCCGGGGATGAAGTTGCCTTGTTGTCGGAGGAGAGGAGAGGTTGACAGCGACGTGGCGATTCGAGCGTAAAAGTTCACAGCAGCGGCGAGGATCTCGATAAGCCAAAGAAATAAGCTCCCGTAATCAAGAACAAGTAGTCACGTTCCAACCCGGACTGCAATCCACCAGTCAAAGCGCCCAGAACCCCCAACGCCAATAACAATACACACGATCGAAAAGGTGGGATGATGTCGTTGAGGGCCGTCGAGACGTCGGAGGGAACGGACGCCAGACGCGTAATCCGCTGGCCAAGCCCGGGGATCAAAGGAGGAGGCCGTTCGCACCACAACGGACCGCCACAGCGGTGCCCACGAGACCGGGCTGGGTGGGTGGCGTTGGACGCCTCGTCCGCGGGAACGTGAACTTGGGGGGGGGGGGGGGGGGGGGGGGGGGG
>Ga0008109_10000131_pt1 | contig 56055 bp, 51 predicted proteins | sample HigsolmetaGSP18D_FD_59306 | JGI IMG/M metagenome (GOLD analysis project Ga0008109, IMG submission 59306) | High solid enriched microbial communities from the Joint BioEnergy Institute, USA - SP1-8-D | ecosystem: Engineered > Bioreactor > SSF (Solid state fermentation) > Aerobic > Biomass ...
CCGACTAGGCCGAAGCATCTAGTCAGAATCCGCTGTGATAGCCATTACACTACGGAACCTTGATTACACGAGGTGTAGGTGGGGTATGAGGCTTGTTGAGGAGTTCCTTCCGCGAACCTGGAAGGAATGGATGCGATGGTCACTGGATCTCAATGGAAATCAGAGAACTGCTACCTACCTAATTATTAAAAAATATAGTTGGAGTATATTAATTACATGATACAGAGCAATTCATGACAATGCCTCTTAATTGCTCTTCTTCCTGACTTTATCTTCGTAGTGATTAGATTTCTGTAGGGTACGTATGATAGATGCAGATGTAGCGTGTATATTATGATTTGACTGAGTTGAGCATGGCTATGCTTGGAATTCCACAGCAGCGTGGTATATAAATCAAAGGGAATCATATAATACGTAATCTTCTTTAAGGTTTATTGTTCCGATTTTCATTCAATACCGGTGACAAGCACAGGAGACTAGGTTCTGATTCCCCGAAGGAGAGATCTTTCCGCTGCTCTTCACTGGTCTCTTATGAGTGCGCCTTACTAGTTCTCTTTTTCATTCTATATTCAACGGCTCCTCGCGTTTCGTATTTTTGATCGAGGGGATATTTCGGTTTAGTGTCCTCAACCGGTATGGGTTATTCAAATGCTTGCTGTGAATCTTGTCGGATCAAGCAGTCGTCTACTACCTTCCGCTATTTTTTTATACTTAAGAACTGTATTATATATCGAGGTACAGCACATTTACTATATAATTTTGTTTGCTGCCAACAACGGAGTTAAATGCCATTTACTTTCCCGAAGAAGTAAATAAAAAGCTTCTTCCTTTTTTAATTAGGAGCAAAGGTATTTTTTTTATCTATCACGCGGTGCAGCGACTACTCAGAGTAGTATTACCAGATGTCTGAGGTCGGGGACCCAACCAACTAGCCAGGTCCGACTCTGACGGCACATTCCAAAGGCCTTTTTTGTTCATTCGTTCCGGCCTGATCCGCTGCAACTAGAGATTTGGGAAATATTTGGAAAGAGCCTGTTATTTCCTATTACAGAAGACTGGCGTACTATTTGCTGTCACTACTTACCTGTTTTGGATTTCAAAGGAACTAAGCTACTTAACCACTCCACTCCATATCTCTCCACTCCTCTCATTCTTCTCCTCCGTACCTGGGGATAGATTATCTGGAACAAGGTACTTAAATAGTACCTACATAAAACGATAAAGCCTGCACACACCCAGACGGCCCCAGCACCACCTTCCCCGGCTGCTGCTCCGCCGGGTTCGTTCAGAGATGCTTCGAGGGAGAGGGAGAGAGGGAAGCGAGAGACTGGTCGTCAGACCGTACGCGATCTCTGAGCCGGATACTTTTCCTGATCATGGTGTTGATGATCGTCATCATAAGCCCGATCAGGGACCGTCTTCACGATCTCAGAGGGAACAGGAACGACGACGACAGCGAGAGCAGAAGGAGAGGACGACTTCGGGCTTGCTTGACGATTCTGGCGCTGACGATGAGCCCAAGCAGCCAATCCGCGGGTGGATAATCGCTCTCGGCAGATGGGAAAAGCTGCCCCATCTGCTTCTTTCTCTTTTCATTTTGTTCGTTGCTCTGGCTGTTATTTCGGTCGCGTTGTTGATGCATTATCTCCGAGGGTCGGGCGGCATTCTGGAAAGGCGCTGAGGATTGTCTTTAGGATTTGGATTTGGATTTCTGGGAGTTGGTTAAGGAGGTCCATTACATGCATGGGATGAGGCGTGGATGGTAGGATGGAAAATATGGTGGTGGTTTCGGTGGTGCTGTGGAAGCGTTTAGATACCCCTCAAGTCTGGATCCGATAGACCTCTATCTTTTAAGATCAGCATTAGGAATATCTTGTTCACTATCATTACTCTTGCTCCTTGCGTGTCTTTTCTCACCTCACTTGGTAGCAAATTTCTGAGCAGTGAATGATTATTCTGCTAATATTCAATGCAACACATGGTGGGAGCTTCTTTGTCTATGTACAGCGTTCACAACCTCGAAGCAGAACATTCTCGGCCAGGATTAACGTGAAAAGGATTTCATATACTTGACCAAGGTCCCATGTACTCAGTGATGAACTGCGCTTTCCCTCCATTCACCAGCAGCTTGATGGGCCTATTCACATTACATATCAGAGTTCTTGCTCACAACCAGTACATAAATTTCTCTCGACTCCAATTGTCCCTTCAACCACATTGTCGACAGATGATCCACAATATATCAGCTTGTAGATTTAGACCACATTACTAAACACATTATCAGGGACTTTGTCTGAAAAATGGACCCATCTCACTTTCCAAACAGGGCCTTCCGACCCTTCAGCGGGACGAACACTTCCGAGCAGCAGCTGCATTCCAATTCGGTCCGGTCATCGCTCACGGAGTTCCCAACCTTCTGCCAGCCAGCGGGCGACAGTTCTGGCACCGGGATTCGCGAGAGGAGCACTTCCAGGGCCAGGTCCGCCCCGCCTCCACCCCCGCGCGCAGATCAATATCAGCCCCAGCCTCCGCCAGAGTCTCGCGTGAATCGCACTTGGAGGAACGCTGCCGACGTCTTGATCCTACTGCCGCTGCTGATCATTCCGGTCCTCTGTGTCGCCATCATTCTGGGAGCGTCCAAGGCGATCCTACGTCCTGGAGGGTCGAAGGGGCACCACTACCATTTCACTCCAACATCAACATTCACGACAGTAGCAGAGCCTGCGCACTTCACGAGTCTGCTGACTGCTGCTCTGCCAACTATCGCTGCAAGTGCGATGGATATTGCATCGATACCTGCGGTATCGCCCGCACCGCTGGTGCCGCCGATGGGATTGCTGCCTCCACTGGCCTTTTCGAGCAGTGTCAAAACATGCCAGAGCACATTCGAGACGACGTGCGCGAAGTGTGCGTTTCCACGATAACGGTTAAGACCACTTCCACAATGACAGAGAGCCAGCCAAGAGAGACGGGCTGTATGGAAGCAGCGGAAACTGCAGAAGCGACCATATTGCCATTGGGAACGCTAGAAATTCTTTAGGGTGTGCATGGAGGTTTTTGCCTAGGTTAGTGTGTGAGTACGGTACAATGTCAAAGGAACAGGTTTGGAAATTGAGCCATATTTTCGAAGGCGCTCTTGGTTGGGTCGCATCTATCTCCTGAGTATGGGCATTTGGTTACTTGTTCCTATTATATTTAGGATAAGAAATAGAGATAAAAATGCAGACTCAAACAAGGTTGTACCTTGTTGGTTGCTCCGCATTGGACGGTATAGGACATTGATATTGGTAGGTAGTTGTTGTCGACATTAGAGCAATCGTGTGGCATAGTGGAAATGGGAGTTTGCAGTGATGACCTTCAATCAATCGTATCTTTGTATTGTTATTATTGTCTAAGATTGTAACAGCTCTCATTAACATAGCATTCCACTTTGAAGCCTGCTTGATGTGCAGCCGCACCGTGATATGATGGGCATCGTGTCACAATGCCTTGTGCTGAATGAAGACCTGGATCGATCAAGAAGCTAGGTAGCAATGTAACCTCTAGACAATATAACACGTCTCTCTGTCAGTTGTATCTAAGTCCTATTGAAGGGTTCCTTTTGGAAAAAGTGAGATCCGGTTCGGCGGGGATCGAGGGACTTATACGCCCGCGGTGACTGCTTTCCGAATTGAGAAACATCGAGGTTCGGCCTGGGCATCAGGGACTGGGTCTCTTCCATTTACACAATTACTTTCCCGCTTCTGCTTCTGTAACCGATCGATCCCGCGACTGATTTCATATTGTTAGGAAAATAGGACGCCTCACAAAAGCAGGATGCTCTTGCGTTCTGAAGGTCCAGGTTGAAAAAAGCGAAGCCCAAGAGCGGTTTTGTGATGTTTACGGCAAGCTGTCTCACTTTCAAGTCCGTTGACCGCTAGAGATAGTTACCGCCTGCGGAAATACATAGATGTATGGACTTCGGGCTTTAGGGCTTATCTATCTAGCCCCTAAATACCAGATGATACACAGGACTTTTTATTACTGTCGTTCCATTTCAGAGAGCATTTTAAATCTAAAACTTTACCGCAAATAAATATACTGAAGAATGGTCCCGATTTGAGCATGTAAAGTTCCTGAACCTTGGAATCTTTCCGCAAATCGCAGATTTTGTGGACCAGATCCATCTAAACGGAGACTCTATTAGCAGTATCCATGGACATGACCGAAAAGTGACAAGGCTTGATCACAGGTATTTGTTCCTCAGTTTAGCTCTGTGCTTCACAATGTAGACAACTGTTGGATTTTGTGCCAGGCATCAGCATCATCTGATGCAGGAAGTTGGTAGTTAATATGTGCCAGCTCTCACATGGTCTGTTTGATGCGACATTTGGTGGATCTGGAGGCTACACGACGGCTACCTAAGCGCATGTTGAACATAATGCTTCTGTGTTCCTGCTCTCATTGCAGATCTGTTTGCAGGGTAAGTTAGTGAAGCTGATCTCCTGTCAGAGAAAGATACCGCTCAAATACAAAGAGGCTGTGGTCACTAATTGCAGTCAGAACCGGTATTTTTTTTTTTGGTCAGTACAACCCTCCAGGATGGAATCAAGTGCTTCCGTCCTTTATGATCATATGGTAAACAGCAATGAGAATCTAATGAATCTGACAAAGCTGATTAAGCTGATGAAGCAGATGACCGCGGTCCCTAATATCCATATACGTCACCGATGGGGTTCAGAAACAGAAGCCAGGGGGGATTGAGCTGCAGGGGATCTTATGATTCTGCCAGCAGAATAAATGCGGGAGTTTCAGGACGTCTAGTGACGGCGCCAGTTTGTGTCTTTCCGAGTTTGTCAACGCCTCAAAAACATCCTGATTTGTCGGTGGATGTTTGAGGTACACACTCTCTACTTTTCTAACTGAGGACCAAAACAGACCAAAACAGAGCTCCTACGCTGTAAAGCTGTTCCTTTTGTGCTCCGCAGCCATGGCGGTCTCTATGAGCATCCTAGGCGGTGTGCTACATCCTGCATTCGTTCACGTGCTGGCCGTAAGAGGTCCCGTCGACCTTGCATGCCAGAGCAGCAGGAGGTATGTGCATCCATTGTCTGACATCAGCAGATGTACCACTATCAGGTGTTTGGCGATCACTTCGAAGACCTGAAAGCGGTTGGTTTTACTCATTGCCAAGATGATTCCCTCTACTTCTTCGATGTATATATCGCCAAAGCAAGCTCTTTTGTTTCTACGCGATGATGGTGTTCGTCGGTCTCTTTCCTCTCGTTCTCTCATATCCCGTCGCGTTCTCAAGATGTTGCTCGCATTTGCATTGATTTCTTTGCTATCTATATGTTATTCTTTCAAACTTCCGTTCGAGCGCCGCGACGATTTTCCAGGGCCCCATGTCACCGGACTCCAGATCCATGACCCAAGCATCATCAAAGTCGGGGATTCCTACTATGCGTACGGTGTCGGACCGAATATCAGTATATTTCAATCCCCCGGTCTGGATGGACCTTGGGAAAAGGTTGGAACTGTGCTAGACGGGCCAAGTGTGATCAAGAAAGGCGACAATATCGCTCCATGGGCACCCACTGTCATCCAGCATGGCGACACGTTTTACTGCTACTATAGTGTTAGCCAAGCCGGGTGTCGAGACAGCGCTATTGGTGTAACAACCTCGAAGACACCAGGACATGGCGGATGGGTAGATCATGGCCTCATAGTTCAGTCAGGGAATGGCGAAGGAGCCAATGTGCATCCCTTTGACAAGTCCAACACCATCGATCCGCATGTTTTTGTCACAGCGGATGGCAAAGGCTATCTGACCTTTGGCAGTTTCTGGACTGGCGTCTGGCAGGTTCCTCTGGCTCCGGACCTGAAATCGGTTCTGAATCCAAAGCACCCAGATGCAAAGAACCTCGTCTACGAGCCAAAACCGCTTGACGCTGGTGGTTCGGATCCAAACCCTCTTTGCCGCGATGAGACGGGTTCACATCCTGTGGAAGGGGCCACCATGAGCTGCCGAGACGGGTGGTATTATCTCTGGTACAGCCATGGAAGATGCTGCGACCTCAATCTCAACGCGCTCCCGGCGCCCGAGGACCTGTAAGGCTGAATGATCCCTTCAGCATCGTCTCCCATAATACCATATTAGCTGACTTGTCTGCAACAGATATAGTATCAGAGTCGGAAGGTCCAGGAGTCCTACAGGTCCATTCGTCGATCGCAATGGCGTCGATCTGGTAAAAGGAGGCGGCACTATTGCTTACGCTTCTAATGGCCATGTGCTTGCACCGGGAGGGCAGGGGGTATTGGCCGATGGAGACACAGATATTCTATACTACCATTACCGTAAGTGACCACTTCTACCACTCCTCACTACCTCGGACGAGATGAGTAACTGACGGTGTTGCCAAATAGTGGACAAGAACATTGGCCTTGGATTTTGGGTCTGTTTGACATTTCCCTATGTCCCTAAAAAGATTTTCGGCAGTGATGTGCCTAACGCAAGCGATAGGACGCCCAGATGGGCTATAATGCCCTGAAATATGTCGACGGCTGGCCTGTTGCCATATGAGCCGACGGAATAGTGTAACCGTGAGGTGTACCGCCGGACTAATGCACTCTTCGGATGGAACAGGTGCACAAGCAGCAAAGTATGTCCACCAGTCGCATCATCCTGCGTCGGTCATTTGCAGCTATCTCCAAGGACAATCTCAAATTGCCTCGGCCACTACTGTTGATGGACAGCCTTGATGCCTCCGAGTTAGGCATCTCAATCACGCCGGGAAACAATAATGAGCTGTTTTTTTTGTACTGTACAGTACATCAGATCTCAAAACAGAGGTAATCAGGATCAATCGCTCAAGAGTCCCAACAAGTTTGCATCCTTGCCTTGGCCTTTTCGATGATCAGAACTCATCCTGGAGATGCAGCATCATGGTGGTGCGGATAATCCGATCCCTTCTAAACAGATCCTCAATCTCCTTCCAAATTGTATCCGATCTCCACCTCGAAGTTAACCGACAGTATTCCTCCTTTAAAATTCCTGTTTCCTCTTCGCAATTGGTTCTTGCTGGTGATATTGGTCGCTTGGTGGACTATGATGACTATCGGGATTTCTTGCAGTTATTCGAGTGCTGTCGACAGTCTTACGTTAGCTAACATGAGGGTTGGAAGAGTTTTGAGTAGGGCGGTTTGATGAAACTCCATGTATGGCTCGGTACATGTAGGTTTGCTGTTGACGCCAGGGATCGTCCAAGAGCTCCCTCGCAGTCTTTCACTCTCCGGGAAGCCATTTCAGCATTGACCGTATAAATTGAAGAAATAGGTCCTTATCCCTGCCTTCCAGACGCGTCTCTACTTCCTCTAATGAGGTCGTGGGAATTCTGGCATGCTCCTCTGCCTTCCAGCGACCTGAACGAAATTGAACAAGGCCTGATGCAAAGGAACGTAGACGGCTGTGGTGATAGCAACTAACTCACCGTTAACATCGAAACACTGTGAAGTAGTCTCGCTCCGTAGCATGAATTCCTTTGGGGTAAGCCCTAGAAAACCTGTTATCTACGCCATGTCCTTGAACGGATCATAGTTGCCTTCCTCATTCATGAGATGGTGAGCAGAATTCATTTTACAGCGAAGCGAAACATTGCCAGAGTAGCGAGATTCCATATATCGACGGGAGGACCCCAACGTATCTCAAATGTCACTTCAGGAGCCCTGGAGACATGCAGAGGTATCTGTCTGTTGCACTCTCCCAATTCTAGCCTCCCCAAAATCGCACAAAACTGGATAACCCCACCTGCCATTTTTCGGCTTGCCAAAGCTGCGAGATGTATAGATGGTTCGTGTCTCGTCTATGATCTTTCTTGGACTTGGGTTTTCCAACTCGGCCTTTTCAAAATCCTCCAGCATAGAATTAACCGCAATAATGAGCATCAAATTACCCGCCTTCAAATCTGAGAAATAAAGTTAATAATCAATTGGACTCAGAATTATGCATATGGAGAAATTACTACCAGTGTGAACAACACCGGCTTCTGTATGTAGAAAGTCCAGAGCGGCAAGGAGATGTTTCAACATCAGCCTCAGAAGAGGTGCATTGGAAGGCTCGGAATGCGATTCCAGCATGTCAAGAACGCTTAGATGCATCGATGAGCTCACGAATGTAAGGTTGGCCTGGGTGCGACGATCTGATCTTCCTAAGGTGTTCATAGACAACAAGCTCTCTGCGTCTTTTGAAAGGGGAACTTTCGCAGTTGTGTGGAGACTTTTCAAAGCTGCGTATTTGTGTTCGCTGTGAAGCGTGAGTCGTTGACCTCCCGAATCTCAAATATGGGTTCATCTGTCTACCTCAAATCACGACAGAGCCACACCGTTGAATAGGCTCATAGCCCAGTTCCCCGACAACTTGGTATCTCGATTTGAAAACTTCACCTATGCGAACTGGACAATACTGATCTGTTCGTAAAATGGTAGCGTTTCCTCTTCCACAAGATAGTCGGGACCGATCAAGTGACATCCAATGTCAGAGAATCTCCTGGGCAGTGACGGCTGTCTATGCCAAACGCGCCCGAGACGTCGGAAGAAGGCTATGACGCATTCAGTCAAAGGCTTCCGATGCGTAGCTGAAAAGGATCACGCATGTAAATAAAAATTGTCGATGAGAACTGCAGACTCGGAGTGACTAAAAAGTCAAGAAAGGTATACTGGTTTATTTTCGGGCATCCGAAAATGTCTGATTTCGCTGCAGTGATTACTTGGACTGCGGACTACGGATTAACTCATATCCTGTTCCTCTTCAGTGCATGCTTTGTTCTGGCGGTATAGGCGAGGAGAAATGGACAAGAGAATTCTGTTCTGGTATTTAATGACATCTCTTGAGATCAGTTGAACACTGACCAAAATTTCTCCTTAGTCTTTTTGAAGAACAACAGTGCTTGCATTGGCAATCTGCTCTTGAAAAAAAGGCCCCTGTTTGCAGAAATTGGAAGCCTGACAGCCTCTGACCGATCAATTACCACACAGATCAAAGTTTTCAACTCTGCTGTGCCATTTATGCCTACAAATGCTTTTCTTCTTCATTTGTCCTGTCTCCGCTTATTGCAGGAGGTTGCAATGAGAGAAATCCATCCTGATCAGTTATTTATGCTCTTCCAGTCCCTTCAGCCTGACAGACAGAGAAACTTTGGATATGAAGAGCCATTCGAGCTGTCATGTGAGGCCACAGACCTGCCAAGAAAGGCTGATTTAAGCTGAACAGTGCTGCAACAGGTTGTCTCATCCAATTAATCCCATAATACCATCCAGCTCATTAGAGCGATTCAGGAATTGGGAGCTGGAGCCAAGAGGCGCCATCAGCAATAGACCTACCTTGCTACAGTTACCTCCCGAAATCAGTATGATAATTCTCAAATATCTTCCTCCATCGGCTCTGATCAGTTTCTTCTGTTCCAGCAAGCAAGCTTTGGCCTTTGCAGATTTATTTTCCCAGCAGCATCGGTGGCATTTCTACCGTTCCATTGACATCATGAGCACTTCATGTTATGGACAAGCCCTGATGCTTGCTATCTTCTCTGAGTTCTCACGGACTCAGTATCTTGGACTTGACAAAAGATGGGAACTTCAATCAAATGTGGTGCCTCTAGCCAAGTATCTATGTCATATTCCTGAAAACGACAGGAACTTACCAACTTTCAATGTGAGAGCGCCTCTCCAGCCGGTTACTCACTCCTTCAGTTTTCACCGGCTGGTTGCTAAAATCCCCGACAAGATTAATGCAATAGAGGTTCACTCAAGAGTCCTCTGAGGAAATCGTTATGTCTGTGGCATTGGATTCCAGACCGGCGCTGGTCTTCAATTCTTTGGCAACCAGTCTGATGTACTAGACAATGTCGATATTTCCCATCAAATTGATAGAATCGGGTTTGTCATGGACGCACTGGGAATACAGACTATGAAATTTGGGGAATCACGGTGGTCTTCCGGCGGTCCTGAGGACATCAGATGCTGGGAAGGGCTCAGCATGAGGCATGGGGATACTGAAATTCGGATTATTCAAGATGTGTGTGTTAATGTTTCAGTTCGCGAAAGTTGCTGACATGGGTCTTAGAGCCTCAAGTTCCGACAAATCAGCTGGTGTCATGATTCCCCATTTGAGGAAAAGATTCTGATGAGATACAAGCATGCTTCTTATCATGGGCTTATTTTTGAAGAGGACTTTGTGCAAAAGGACCCTGAAAGAGAGAGATCTGGTGACTTGCTTTGGAAACTTTACCACCGAAGTTGTGTGGCTAGATGAAGATGTGTCTGGCATCACAATGTTCTGTGACAATGCTTTTCAAGGGATTATCGGACTATATATACACACACCGTCAATGATACACCGCGTTGACGAAGGTAACTCCATGGCAAACTTCTTCCCTCTGCATGGACCTCATGAGGTGATAAGCGAGATTGATGTCCGCATGCACTCGCAGTACCTTCCTCCAGCCATAATGGTAAGCCCTGCGCAAAATTGCTGATATGGACATTTTATCAGCTACTCATAATTTACTAGATAAGAACTAACTGCTGGAACCGGCAACACCTCTTTGATTGTGCCCTGGCTCCTGGAACTCATTGCACAATCAGAACCCTTCGACCGCCAGCGGCACATTACATCAGTGGCCTCTATTTTCGAATGGGGCATGCAATCGAGTCATTTGGGGCAATATACACCGCTGGCTCCCGTGGCAGTATTTGTCACAGCATCCAACCTGTGCTGAGTATGCCAATGATAGACCCACCTTATGAGCGAGAGAATAATTTCCATGTTGAGTCCTGTGCTAGACTCTCCGCAATCTCAAAAATTCTCTTTTATTATGAGACAGGTCATTGCACAGGCCTCAGATTTGTCTACCATTCTGGAACTTCAGAAGTTGTCGGTCGAATTCAAGGAAATCACTCTCACGAGATCGCCTTATCAAATGGTGCGACAATCCGTCGAATATGGCTCGTGTACAGAAAAGATAAAAAGGACAGACAACTAGAAAACATCAATTTTGAAACAGATAATACGGTACATCTTAGGCAACAAGGTGATTTGTACAATCTGCAGTACGTCCTTAATGAGTTATATCACACAGAAGAGATCTGCTGACCATCTCTCAGGCTATTGCTTGGTGGTATTCAAAAACAAGGGACATCATTCAGATCTTCTAGATAGCCCCAACCTAGGCTGAACTGCTCTTGCTTTGTGTCCCAGAAGTTTCCATGCTGGTAACTGGTCCGACTCAAACCGTAGACTCGTTATACTTGCGACCTTTCAGCACTGCCAACCGTGGATGGCATCCAAGGCACCCATGAAATATGATTACATGCTACACTGTTGATTTTTATTGACCTCTTGGGGACCGCCCGCCTTACACTTCCTTCTCTTTCTCCCAGTAGTTTAAATAATTAGGTACCTACTTACCGCGTCTGTATTCAGAACTTCATTCACCATGCCACGAAACCCGTCCCAGCAGAAACAGCCACAGCTACGCCGGTCCCTTCGCATTGCTCGCAAGGCCCCTGATTCTGAACATGACAAACTCCTTCCCCCGGCTAAGCGACGTTGAGTGACAGACACCCAGCTGCCAGGCCAGCAGCAGGGATCATCCATCCTGAGTACGGATAGTCCGGCCAACTTTGCGCCAGAGTGGCCCGCCGTGGCTGCCCGTGCAAAGACACGGATCGATAGATAGAGGCCCACAAGGGGCCAGAGAGACGAAAGGCTGATTGACTGTCTTCATGCGTTTATCGATTTATTGCCAGAGGGTGGAAGGGAGGCCGTTGCTAGAGACGTGCTCGCGTGCGGAGATGATGATGACAGCCGATTGCTTGCCGTCTTTGAGAACCTCCGTGATGGGCTTTTGTATTCCAGTAGGACACTGTGTCAGCGGAAGAGCTCCCGCCTCCCAGTCGTCGGAGGACGAACCTGCGCCGGCAGTGCATGCGGAGAGATTACTATCGATGCGTCCTCGACAAGAGCATGGAGTATATTCACTGGAAAAATCTAGGGGAGCCGGATAGCGAGAAACATGCTCCTCTTGAAGTGGATGTGTCATCCCGTTCTCGTATTCGTACGCGTTTTCTGCTTTTCCTCCTTATGAGGATGCAGAGGTACGTTCGTGTTTGGGTTGACTTTCCTTTTTTTTCAATTACTCATCATTATATCTAATATACGTGCTAATGTAAAACAAACGCCATCCAAGCCCGCGAGTGACAGGTGAACAGTTCTGTACCTGCTTCCCAGAGTTAAAACGAATCGGAATGGATCCGGATCGCATAAAAGAACCATCCAACGCCGTCTTGATGAGTAGGCTTTTTCATAGCGAGTTTTAGGAGATTTTCCCTTGCATTTGAGGCTACAGTATGTGCTGTAATTTTTTTATTTTGTTTATTTGTATATTCATATTTTGGTACATACCTCGTTCTTCATCTCTTCACTAATAATGGTACTTTTCCCATCACAGAGAGAGCCCCACGTCTACCGTCTAAAACGTATAGCAATTTCTCTACTATCTCCAAGGACATCCTCCCGGAAACGGTTAGATTCCGCCCCGTCAGGAAGGGCGCGGAGAATGACGATGATGATAATGATGTCCCGCCACCGGATCCGGTCTTGCTGAATGCTTACTACATACTGGCTGAGATTTTCGAGGTCTCTGACATGGGGCGGATAATCGGCGGTCTCAGAGGGATGGGAGCATGGATGTTGGTGAGCTTCTTAAAGAACAGTTGCAAGTGCTGGGTGATTGATTCTTCGCTGTCATTCATTCATTACCACTGAGTTTGGAGCTGGACAAGGTGTTGTATACATGCCTGAGAAGGACGGTCAATGGAGGCGCTAACCAGATAAATACCAAAATGTACTGCAATTACCAGTCAATGCCTCATGAATTAAAAGAAGGGAACATACAGAGCTGTGCGTATATCTCTACAGACTAGCGAATGGAATGGTATGGACCACGAACCAAGGTGGACAACCCCTTCTCTAACAGAAAGAACAAAAGAAAGCAAGCATATAAAAAAGTCAACTTGCCACGACGAATATTTTTGCACATAATAGAAAGGATGAAAGTAAATTCCAGGCGAAAATCGATACCATTGCCTAGATATTAATTTCGAGACATTTTAACAAGGGGAAAAAAGGCTATGTGCAGCCTTGTTGCTATTTGCTACTGAGATACTTAGATGGAGGGACGGCTGTTGAATGGGGATTATACTGTCCATGTACATGTGCATGCAATAGAACAGGTCTGCAGTTATGGAAAGTGGGAAATATAAATGGATCAATTGTCTAGCACAAATAACAGGGCTATGGCACTATTGCATACTGTCTTAAGAACAGGACGGATTGCAGCATTACTCATGAAGATATCAGACAGAACACCGTGGAAAACTCCTATTGATTATAATATCTCCAAGGAAGACTCCAGTGCCACACAACATCTTTTCGAGGTTTATTATGTCTGGTCAAGAACCATCTGTAAGCTCCTGTTAGAAGGACGGGTGCTGAATCCTTCTAGATTCTAAACTGAAGCTTCACCAAGAATACAACCATGGAGACAATCAATTACACAGTAGAAAATCCGACTCCGACAAATGATATATGGTGATGAAGCCGCAAGCGATCAGAAAGGAAAAAGGAAAGACCGAAGTTGCAAGTCCTCCATGAGCATTGTTGCAGGGATGGTTCAACACCAGCTAACCCTCCTTCGACTTCTCCGCTTCCTCTGGTGTCTCCGTCTCAGTCTTCATGGAGAAAGTCTATTGCGAGGAAAAGTTAGTGTGGATATCATGAACGGTGAGCAGCACTTTGTTCAAAGGTAAGTAGATGGACTTACATTCCCCGTCGAGGCGCTAGTTCCATAGGCAAGAGCGCTCTCGTGGCTGCGCGCGAAGGGATTTCCTGTATTATGAAGAGACGTCGTAGACGGGTTTGAAGAGTAAAACGCGGCTGGGTAGTCCGCCTTCGAGAGGGCAGAAGTAGAACCAAAGCGCGAAACGGTGGGACGACTGTCGAAAAAGGTGGCGACGCGTCTTTTGCGGCTGGAGATTGGATGTTCGTTTGTGAAAGACATGTCTGACGAAGAGACAGCGACGGAGTAGCTATCATCGTCCTTAGCTTTCTGGTTTTTGGTCCCCTTGTTCGAAGGATCGTAGCCGAGTGCTGGACCCAGGTCGAGGGAGCTCACATCGCTATCGCTAGGATGCGTAGCCGTGACGCTGGCCTTCTGGCGTGGATCGAGCTTCATGAACCTCTTGACGCCGGAAGGACGATCCTTGAACTCCTTGGCACCTTTGTCCGTCTTCTGATCCGAAGCCTTCTTGTGCGCAAAGATCGAAGAGAACGGGTTCTGGGAAGGCATCTTGTCCAACGACTGTGGAGGAGACCGAGGTTGAAGGATCGCCGATTCGCAGCTGATGGGGTCCTCGTTCGACTCGTAATCCGACGTCGGCGCTACGATCGTGGCGTTGTCTAGTTGAATGAGCACCGTCTTCTTCCGGCGGATGTCGATTGGTTTCGAACGTAGTGCACTTGGAAGGCCGCCGAAAGACTGTTGAGACAAGGACGATGAGGATGCTGATGAGGGGGTTATATGTCGCAGGTCTTGGCTCACAGAAGTAGGAGACGAGTCTGAAGACGACTGTGAATCGGTAGGAGACACGGTCGAGGGCGACGAAGGGGAGTTTCCAGAGAACAGCTGACCATTATGGGTCCCTCCAAGGCTAATCCTATTCACAGTTCCTGACTCTCGGCGTGCGTGAGTCGGCGCATAACCTTGCACCGAATGGGGGTATATATAAGGGGAGGGTGACTGATAACCAAAGCAGCTCCTATCACTGTCACTGACATTGTCAATAAAAACTATATCCTCATCATTAGGCGCTGTGCCCTGCAATAGTTGTTGAATCTTGGAAGAATCCGCTTTGGTCTCAGGACTAGGGAATTGGCTGTCCCATATAGTTTCCCAGCTGCCCTTATCCTCCGGAGAAGAGGCATCTCCGTCGGCCCCAGATAGGGCATGCTGATTGCCTGGCCGGTCGCTCGAACAGGGCGCGTATATACTTCTCTCCCCTTGCATATCTGCTGCAGAATTTCCGATGCCCTCATTTTTCGGACGAAGAATCCAGGTATTATCTGCTGCATCTTTGCGATCCAGGAGTAGATAAACATCTCTCAACTCTTTATCTGGCGCATCGCTGCGAGAACCCGGCTTGCGCTCCATCTGCGGTCTTGATAGGGAAAGAGATATCGATCGCTGCAGATAAGAGAAGGTGAGGAAACAGGAAAAGATATGCAGAAACAAAGTATCATTGACAGAAATCTATATTAAACGTATCTCAGATATGTCGATAAAACATTCCAAAGAGAGCAATAAAACACAGGTGAAATACACGTCAGAGACAAAAGACACAACAACAGGAAACCCATCTGCAAAGCTTTTATATAAAGAACACTATCACCCCCATATGACACAGCTAACAAGGGAGTGACCATCTGCAGCGGTCAACTGCTGCAAATGACCTTGATGGAGGGCTAGCCAGTGGCGGTGTCATCACAGTCGATCACACTGTCTCGCCCGGGGCCCTCTCAGCCATAGGCTGGAGCAGAAGAAGCTATATAGAACCAGGTTAGTAACTTTTTTAGTCAACATGTTCATATGCCTGTCTGTACCCTGTGCAGGTGGCAGGGGGAAAAGTGGATGATGTCTTGGATGTCAGAGCATGGTCATCTGGCAGTCACCGCTTTGGGTGATGAGGAGCCGTTCGGCTATATATCTTCTTTGGGATACAACATCACGTGCGTGCAACCATCTGTCACTCTCTCAGACATGGTGGAAAGAGGAAGATGAGGTAACTGCAGTGATGAAGAAACTGGCTATCACTGCTATACCCCCCTGGCCCTGGGTGTATGCAAGATTGTGTTTGCTTTAGCACCTATTAGACCGTTTTGCTATAAGACCAAACCTTTGTCACTTGAACGGAACCAGATCTACTAGATCAGTACCTTAGTGCTCGATATGTTCTTACTGTTGGCAAGGTATTGTGGACATAGAGCTTGAAGCTGAAATAATCTTGAGTTATATTCGCAGCCCGACTATTAACATCTCCTGCAATGCCATCAAGAGACCTTACATAAGTCATGAAAGATCATTGCCGAGCACGAACATCGGAATATTTCAATTCAAGCATCATCTCATCAACACCAACTCAACCCGCTCATCTTTTTTCTAACAGTGTAAACCCGACTATTTTTTTAATGCAATGCGGCTGGATGGACACGCCGCTCTAGCTTGTCATTCAGAAAGAAAAAGGAAAAGTAGACTTTTGACACAATGCTCAAAACCCCCACAAGGAGCATTGGTCATGTTTTTTTTTGACCCACAGACAAACGTATAGAGGAACAAGGCGACAGATAATAGTCACCACAAGTAAACGTAAAAAGTCCAACGTCCGGTGCTTTCCACACCCGAACCTCTCGAGTGTGGTATTCGCCCCCTTGAGACTCCACTAAAAAAACCCCTTCAGGGATCTTTTCTACAATATTTGAGCTTGTTGACACCAAAAGACGAGCCTTGGAAAACCACGAAAGCAAGAAAGGTAATATTAAAAGATCTGTGCAGCAGAGTTGCCTTGAAGCAGGCGTATTCATATCCACAAGGGGGACAACGAAACCATGTCTAAAACGTTATGCCAATATGAGTCGACTTGCGACATATAATGTGTATTACTTTTTTTTTTAAGTTCCAAAACCGCCGCGTTGGGCATATTAGGTGACATAGACTCTCAACTGGCGGCCTTTCAGTCCGAAACAATTCTGTCTTCCTCGTTCACTCGCAATTCGACGACTGGAAGCTCATTATCATCATCCACGTCCAGCGGGGGAGGGATATCTTGGATGGGGGTATCGTCAAAAGGCGTGCTGGGGCAAGGGGCTCCCTGCTCATCTGGGCTGTCGGTCAACGCAGCCAGACGGATATCGGAGTCACTCAGGTCGCCTCCGCCGACAGCCTTGTTGCTCGCATCGTCGTCGAAGAGATCTTCGTCTTCACCGTCATAGGAGGACCCCGGAGGAGCTGTCATCTGTGAAGGGCCGTGAGCATCTGTAGCTCGGTCGAATGACCACGGGGGCTCAGCACTCGGGAAACGGAGGGGAGTCGGGTGCATTCCGCCGCCGAACTCTTCATCTTCGATGTCCATACCTTCCAGTCGGTTTGAATGTCCAAGACTCTGCTCCCCCGATGGAAGACCGTTAGAATACTCTGGAGGCATATCGTCATCATCATCCTCCACGCTCCTCACTTGGGTTACGGCTCGCAAACCACCATCTCCCGCTTGGTGAGCTGCTCCGACTCCGGCTAAAGCGCTCGACGACCCATTGCGGGAGGAGCCGCCGAGACGCCGGCCTTCCCCCGACGGTGACTCGCCACGGGATTCGGCCTGCGAATCAGAGTCTGCCGCTGCCCGCGTGGAAGACTCTGTGATTTCCTCAAGGATCTTGCCGCCCAGGGGACGGTCTGACCGACGGCGGTAGAAGAGAAGGTAAGCGGCGGATGTCACGACCTTCTGAGGATCCATAGGCTTCGAGACATGAGAGTCTGTTAGGGTTAGCGCTGCGGTCCATGGAACAGTTGGAGTAATGGGGTCAAGTGATGGCATACCGTTATACTCATACCACTCGCCTGTCAGGAAGTTCTTCGCAAAGGCAGTATAGTGCCCTCCTCCCAGTCCACCATAGTGGTTATCGACGGCGAACAGGTCATACACCAGGCTCTTCCCTTCTTCTGGAGCGGCTACCCTGCCGGTAAGATCCAGTCCCTCGACGGGGAAGTCGACGAGCACATCGATCTTGTCCCTGAAACCACGATTCGCGCTGAACCTCTTGAGGTGCATGACGAGAATATCAGGGGCCTTCCAGAGTTCGAATTTCTTGCTGGCGCGGCGATGTTCCTTGCAGCGAGGGCAGTACCAGGCATCGTTCTCGGACAGAATCTCCTCTTTGCCGAATTCGTCCAGGCACTCGTTCAGTGTGATGCCTCTCTTCTTCTTCGACTGCCGCTGCTGCCGTCGCTTTGCAAGTTCTGGGTCCGGAACGTGCTCTACGTTCGTCCACGTAGGCGCACCACGCATAGACTCCGGCTGTTTAGGGTCTCCGCCGAAGAGCGCATCGTAGGCCTGCTCACTCCAGTCAAGCACAATGCCTTCACCGGGGCGGATCAGAGGACCTCCATCCGGTTTGCACTTGGCGGGACCGTTGCGGCGATTACGCTTCTTGCCGTACATCCGATTGACGCCGGAGTATACATCAGAGCTTTCTGAATCGCTGTCTGGTTGTATTTCATGCGTGTCGGACTCGTCTGATTCATCACTTGCTCTTGGAAGCGTCCGGTTGACGGGTTCAGGCACATCATTGAGCTCGTCATCACTGCTGACGGGGCTGGTCTGTCGTTCCGCAAACCGATTGGTCTTATTCTTGACATCCTCTTTCTTGTCTTCGTTCTTGCGGTTTAGACGAGCGGACATCAACGGGTAGTCCTTGCTCTCATCGACAGATGAGAAGCCAAGAGGAACGACCTCATTGGATCTAACAATTTTCATTTGGAACAGATTGCGGAGCCGTGGAGGAATGAAACTGCCTGGGCGAAGGACGGCAGGGCCAGAACCGTCATCCTTCGAAGGCACCGTGGAACCGTCAGCGCCGTCAGGTGCATCACGCATGGAGACGTCTACAAGACCATCCTCGCCTTCCACGGATGACGTCTTGATCTTTGAATCTCCAGATTGAGCATCCTCCTCGTTCATGACAACCGTGTCGGAGTCCTCAGGAGTTCCTTCATTGTTGTCCTCAGCGTCTTCCTCGCTGAGGAAGTCACGGGTCGTCAAGGTAGCCACTTCGGCAAGGACCTTACGAAGAATGGCATCGTAATCGTATGCCTCTTCACGGGCTATGATGGTGTACAAGGGAGCCCCGAAGAGCTGCCGCGAGTTATACCGAACGTTGGGCTTGACAACACGGTTGAAGATTGGAACAAGCATCCGATCCGCCTTGGGGGAGTCGAATTTCGGAATCTCCTCCGTATCCATGTGGCTGAAGGAGAGCATGGAGAAGGCCCTCTTCGGCTTATCGGGATTGTAATTCGTAGGAACCGACTCCACTTCATAGATGGCAATGTCATCACTAGAGCCGATCTGGCAGTCCGCGATCGTGCTAGTGTTGTCAAACATCTTGTAGAATTTGCATTTATAGATCTCGGCCATGACCAGTCGCTGGGGATCGGAACCCATCTTTTTGGCGACGAGCTCCTTCAGCGACTTGACGCTGGAATTCTTGTCGATCTCAACATCAACAAGAACAGGCCGCTTGCGGAGCGGGAAATAAAATATTTCCTTGCTCCAGAGATTCTCGATAGGAAGCTGGAGGGTCAAGTTGTTAAACGGGTCGAAAATGATGGAGACTTTGTCGCAGACGGGGCAAACAACAGTGGACTTGTACATGCCGGCGAAGAGATCGGTGATGACGGAGTCATTGCGCGCTTTGTAAATATTCCAGCACTCATCGGCGAACTTCTTCAGTGCCTCCGTATTATGAACCATCTCGTCTGTCGAGTCCGGCTTCTCGATGTACGGTTTCTTCCGAATCCTGTTGAGATCTTCTTGCAACCCATCCAGAAGGAAAAGTAAGAACTCCTGAGAATCCTGCTGACCGTAGCCAGAGAAGGCTGGTCCGTATCGGCCAACAGTCTGCTTGAGTTGTCGAGGTGCAAAAGAAGGCGGCCCATTCTCGTCATAGATCATGTGGAGCAGATGCGCATAGGCCTTGGCTACATCGCCATTGTGGGACAGAGGGTTGCTAGGATTGAGATCTTGTTTGTAGACGTCGTCTGCGAAGGGGTGTTAGTGGAACCGACAACGCTTTCATGGGTTTTGAAAAGGGGAGACGAACTCAGAAAGTAATAGGTCAACTCCTCCACGCTCCGCACGCATTGAAGTGCCGAGTTCATGTAGCAAGTGTTTCCAAGGTTGCTCAGGCCGGTGCAGCCTCTCGGTTTACCGTCCTTGCGTCTTCCCCGTACAGGTTCCGGCACAGGTGACGATCGTCCACTCGCTGTGGTGCTTTTCGACTTGAACTTATTCTGAGGGCCGGTCTTGTTGTTGATGTTGTTGCCTGCTGCGACACCCATACGGTTGAGCGTCTGTTTCGAGACTTCGGACACCCACTCTCCTCCGCCCGGTCCACCAATCTGCTCCTCCAAGACTACCAGGTCATTTCCACCCAGGCCTGCAAGTTCCAGAGTCATATGACCGTTGTACTTTTCATTGGCTGTCTGGTCCTTCGCGTCTTCGAGGAGCTCCCGTTGAGAACCCTCAGCAAGGGAAACGAAGGTATTCACGTCTATTAGAAGGCTGTTGCCGGCATTTGGAGTCACAGTAGCCCCTGGTGCCGGTGAGGCACTCCTCGACGCGTCCGGGGTGATAGCACCCGAGGTGTTCGAACCACCTAGGCCACCCAGGATTCTCCACACTCGAACCTTGGTTGAGATGTCGATATTTGCGAGTCCTTTAACGTGCCTGAGCCACTTTTGAAAATTCGTATGTCTGCTCGCGAGAGTCTTGATCGGTGGAGTGCTCTTCTCCTTCAATGTCTGGGGGGTTGTGCCGGTGGCCGGATTGGCCAGCTTCAGGATGGTAAACACCGGCGGATTAATCTCGTATTGGATGTTCTCTGGTGCACCTGGGGGAGCGGTGTTATGGGAGTATCGAACGATGGCAGGTGACCGGTCAGCCAGGCCGTACCATCTCATAATGAGATCCCAGGCTTCTTGAGGGACAATCTCGAAATCATCACCCAGCTGCAGACCCGGCCGCAGCGGGACGAAGGGTTCTCCGGCCTCATCCTTGAAGGAGGTGGTCGGATCGGTGATGAGAACCAAGTCCGAGTTGTCCACGGGGCCAATCTCGCCCTCCGCCGCGGTCTTATCGATCTTCTCGGGATGCGGTGGATTGGTGGCCCTTGAAAGGACTCTGTTCAGCCAGCTCGACGACAGAACGTAACCCTTTTGCTTCTCCTTCAGTGGTTCCATCATCAAGGCTGTCACCTTTGCGACCTGCTCGTCGATCGAAGGGACCTCCTGAGCGGCCCCGGCCGACTCCTGAGATTTGGAGCTCTCTCTGGTCGACGTGGGCGCCGTGTAGGTCGACATGCTTGAGGGAGTGGGATACACGTTGTCCGAGCTGGAAGTGCTGGGCTCGTCCGTCGAGCCCTTCTGATTCCGACCGCCATCACCCTGGCCGACCATGTCTACGGATGCGGCTCTCCGGTGGCCGGACCGGGAGGTCGCTCCCTTGTCCGAGGAGTCTATCTCCATGTCCACGTCCTGCGTCTGCTGGTCATCGTCGCCCAGGTCCGACGCAAGGCGCTTGACGGCCGGCGAAGACGAACGGACCTCCCGCGCACCTTGCTGAGAAGCGTCTCCGGTGGACTTTTCGGAGCTGGACATTTCCGTGGCGGGGTCACTGTTCAAGGTGAGCGCCGCGCAGGCTGCCGAGGGAGAGTCTGCGTCGCAGGATTGCTCCGGGGTTGGGGAACGGGGACCAGATCTGGACCTGGTCCCGAGAACCTCGTCCTGCAGGTGGGCGGGTATATAGCGGGGGGACGGGGGGGCAGACGACCTGGGGCTCAGGTTGGAGTCGGAGGTTGACAGTGACGGGGACGGTCGTGGCAAGGAAGACAACTCAGCGGCCGAGGCGCTCTGGTGGTGGTTGTGGCCGCCGTGACGTCTTCCCGCGGAGTCTGCGTCCCTGGCCCGCGAGGCAAACGACAAACCCAGAAGGGCGCCTGGTCTGCGAGGCTCTGCAACCTTGCGTCTCTTTGTGGAAGACGTCGTGACGGTGAGCTGCGCACGCACCGTGGCAGCTCGGGGCAACACGAGGGACGGACGAAGGGAATGGTGACGCTTCAGAGAGGGGAGAGGGGAGGGAGAAAAAAAATGTCGAGACGAGGGACAGGGCCAAGCAGCGTCCGTGGTCTGTCGATATTCACGGGGGACGAGGAGTGGCACTGCCAGGTCGTTTTTTAGCAGGTTAGTCAGGCCGGGCGAGAGTTGGGAGTGGTGGATGAGACTGTTCGGTGGGGAGAAGGACGGCGGCTGGTTGGCGGCGCGGACGGGCAGAGCGTCGACGAGTAGGGCTTTGGCGGTAGGGCTGTGGAGACGGCGCGCGCCGCGACGGACATGAACATCTGGTGAGCACGATGAGGATGGACAAGCGATGAGAGATGGAGAGGAAGAGGAGCAGCGGTGGCCGTGTGCTGGATGGGTGCTGGGATGTTGACAGATCCCATGGAGCGCGCCCGGCGGGCAGAGCGCGGTGTTTTGGGGATCTCTGGGCCCCTCCGCCGTCCAGCTCCGCCAGCATGATGCGGACAGACAAAGAGCTGTCGCAGCGTCTTGCTGTTCCTCTCTCTCTCTCTCAAGAAACGCATCTCACATGGATTGTGGGTCATGGCCAAACAGATCCTGCGTCTCTCATGAGCTTCCTGTCAGAAGGTTGGCGCTTCGTGGTGGTATCACCTACACCGGATTTGGACATCTCTCTAGGCTGAGGTCCTAGATACAGAGTACAATGCAGAGTACATCCATTGTACTCACATGCATGTCCTGTCTTTGGCATCTGCTTTGTATCTCTATCCTAATTCTGCTCTCCTTCTGTCCTGCTACTCATTCAACTTTCCTTCTGCAAGCCTCCACCTCTTTCCCATTGAGCTCAGTTCCACTGCCGGCGCTCATTACGCTCTCTCAACTATATTCAAGCCACGATGGCCTATACAATGGAGAGACTCGAGCAAGCATTGAGGCTATTCCGCAGACTTAAGAAGGAGCTGATCAATGACGGGTTTGCCGTGAGCTATCTAGAGGACTGTATCCAAGTATGCGCTGCGCAACAGAACGCTCAGTCGGGCAAAAGACCTCCACTCGACCTGGATCGATAACGACGACAGTGCGGATTACAATCCGAAGAATGAACTGCAGCCAAAGAGAGGAAGCGCGTCTCCCGTCCGGAACGCGCTGCTGGACCGGAACGAGAGTCCAAGAGACAACGAGTCCGGCCAAAGCAACAGCCTTTTTGTCACCCTCAAGTTTCAATGTGCCGAGGGCAGAGATTTCTTGTCTTCCCTGTCCAGTAAGAATGAACAGAAGCAGACCGATGATACCCATGACCAGCAGAGTGAGAGCTACTGGTTTCCTTCAGATCTCTCTTTCTCCTCTCTTTTCCCTTTCCAGCGGTATTCTCTCCGAGACCGTGGCCCATCCACTGACGCGAGATACCCATGGTCCAGTAACCACTTCTCCCAGGGAGATTACTATTCGACTAGCTCTGCAGGTACTAAGAGCCTCTTGAGTCTCGACCTCGGACATCCCGCGGCGCGGGGCTGCAAGTCGTGCTGGGAATTCAACCACGAGTGCTCCCTCCTTGACAAACCGTTAGTATATCCGTGCCAGATCTGCAGTGAGGATAGGGCTGACTGCGAACTTATCATCCCGCCGAAGCGGAAGCGTGGATGCGACAACTGCAAGAGAAAAAAGAAGGTTGTGTTTTCGTACCTCAAGGATGCACGAGATCACCATCTGTCCTGCAAACAGTTCCAGGAGATGGGCATACAATGTTTCTCTGGGCCGGCGAAACATCAAGATATCCAAGATAGTCAGGAAAGTGAAAGCCTGAATAACAGCCTGGAGGAGGAAAAATCACGGGACGCACTGCCCAGTGTCTCCTCTCACCTTCACAGCTCCCCGCCACCCAGGCCGCTAAATCTGACAGAGGAAATCCAGCCATTGTCCGTTGCTGCAGATGTCAACTTTCTGGAAGATCCTAGTCCGCATAGCAGTTTTTCGAAATCCAGTACTGATTCCCACATTGCAGAGGCAAGGGCTCTGCTCGAAGATCTCCTCTCCAAGCCATGGAAACCACGGAACTCCTCAGCCCCTGAGCCCCAGCAGCCATCATCTCACGAACCCAGTACAGCTTCGACAGAAACAAACTCCCTAACGCACCAGCAACAAGAGAAACTGGAAAAATCCCGCTCCGGTATCGTCCGCATTATCACCACCTCCTTCGCCCACCCCATAAACTTCACCTACGAGCAACCCCCAGACGATAACGGCAAGCCCTGCCACTTCTGCAACGACTTCACCTACGGCATGCTCGGCCTCGGCGAGGTCAAGGTCGAAGTCATCGACTACCGCGACGGCAGCGGCTACGTCAAGATCGAGGGCGGCCACGTCGGCACCGGCCACGAGCCCACCCGCATGTGCGTCACCTGCGCGCTGGAGCGCGTCCACATCGTCCAGTGCTGCGGGCACACCGTCGCCGGTCTGGACGGGTACGATCCGTCGACCTTCGACTACGACGCCGCGTTCGCGAGCTTGGAGCCTCCGGCGCTAGGGCGTCGCCCGTCATGGTCAATCCGTGGTGCATGCTGTGTCCGAACCCGGCATTTTACGGCTGAGTCACGGTCCAGGAGATCGATAAGTTCCAGGAGCCGGTTAGTCCGTCGTCCCCTGACGCCGTGGGATGCGCGTTGCTGCTGTGCGCGAACTGCGCAAGGCTGATGAACATCTTCCAATGTGACATTGGCAAGGTCATCGCGCAGAATCGGAGACAGGATCAACAGGACGGGGTCAGGGCGGACGCGATCTACCTGCTTCCGGGGAACGATCTGTACCGGTTTTATTGCGGGGAGGAGCAGACGAAGGAGGAGGCCGATGTTGTCGACCTGACCGGGCAGGATCCGGATCAGGATGAGCATCAGGATATTGTCATGACGGGGGCAGGGATGCAGATTATCGATTTGACTGATGCTGATTAGGTACATACCCAGGTTTGATGGCAGGTTGAATGGTATTTGGATACTTGGGCTGCTCAGGTTGGATTGGGTATTGATTGACGTGGGAGCTTTACCAGTTAACGCGGTTGGTTGGTCTTCTATTCTGCCTGAAGGGTTTCTCGTCCTATTTTCCTACGGGGATCTTTTCGATGTCTTTCTACTTCGATCGGACATGCGAAAATTTAATGCGATTTTTCCCCCTTTCTCACAGTCACTTGATCTTCCCTCCACAGATATCCTTGTATCGATGTAACCTATACAGTAAAAAGAAAGGACAACTAGACATGCTGGATATTTTATTGGCTATCGTATTTGCTTAATTCCATGAAACACCGTTAACAGTTCATATCATGACAGTCATCAATCAGAGAACCACACGCCGTGGACATGTTCGGGGCATGGAAAAACAAGAGGGGACTCGATTACATAGCAAACGGACCGACCGCCAGTTCAACCAGCAAAAGACGCAGACACACTAGTAAAAGAGAGAAAGCCGCCCACACCAGTATTTCTACGAGGTCAGTGATGGGCCTAGCGCGCCACGATCTTGTCCACCTCGTCTTTGGCTTCCGTCCAGGTCTCCAGATTCTTCCGGGCCCAGTCGAGATGGCAACGCGCGTATGCAACCTGGCGTAGTCGTCAGTGCTCGTTCATAATTTTCAACGAAGCCATAAATATAAGAAGCATACCATGTATCGGCGAAGATCATTCTCCTTTTCCTTCTGGAACCGTTTCAGATCCTGTAGTACGGCGGCACTGGCGTCTTTGACGTCCTTCTCCGAGACCTGTAACGCTTGTTCAAGCTGGACGCCGTGTCAGCATGGTCCCACATGTAAAAATTGATGAATGTTGGGGCAGTACCTGAATCAGGCTCTCCTTAGTCTTCCCGATCTGGTCCCGACGCGTGCGTTCGGGATCAACATCCACAAAACCGTGCACAGCGTGACTGATTCTGCCGAATATTTTGTTTGTTACAAAATTACCGCTGGCGCTCTTTCGATGGACTGAAGGGTGCGGCGCCTGGTCCGCAGTCCTCTGCGGCGCTCCTTGCGAGGCTGACGGGTGAGAGGTAACGGACTCTCCGTGGGTTGGCGGGAAATCAGAGTCAATCGAAGCAGTATCCTCCTGGGTGCTTTGACGGACATCATTTTCCCGATCTGGGTTGCTGCTACTGACTGCGGACGAAGCAGACATGGATCGTCTGGGCTTTGTTGCTGTGGGAGGAGATGACGTGCTGTTGAGATACTGCTCTATCCGCCTTGCTTCAAGCTCACTCCTCTCCAGCGAATCCAACAAGGCCTTCTTCTTTGCGAGCTCCTCCCGTGTCATCTCTTCTTGGACCCGTTTGAGTACCCGATACCGCAGGACGCTGCGAACCACACTCGCAAACTGGGCACACTCCCTCATCGGCTCCACAAAACTCGCCCCAAGGGAGGATGAGAGTTCTTCTGTCTCGATATAGGATGTATCTGCCGCCTGGCCAATCCGCTCTATGGCCGCAGCCACGGTCGGGGATTGTTCTGACAGCGAGAAGCCATTGTAGCGTGCACCCAGTTCCATCAGATCCGCAGATAGCGATGAGAGATGGGCCAAAGTTCGACGGTTAACCTTATCAATATTTCCCTGCAAAAGCAGCTCAAGCTCCCTTGTCGAAGCTTCAAAGTTGATGAAGTACGGATCGAGTTCCTTTTCACTCAACGTGCGTGATGTCGGAGGGAAACGGCTGAAAGTACCGGCAGCGGAGTCAGTCGGTGATGGTGCAGACTTCAGTTTCGCGGACGAGGAGGGGACAGGTAGCCATGCATGGGCCGGCGTCGGATTTGCAGGGTCAAGGGGAGGCGCCTTTAGGTTATTCTTTGGCACGGAGGCTGCGGGGTGCGAATGTAGAACCTCGTTCTGAAGACAGTGTCAATATCATCAACTGCGCGCTGCAGAACGCTTTGCACTTACCCAACTGGCGTTCGGATCCAGAAATCTCCACCACACACCATCGTCTCGGACCTCCTTCATCTTGCGGCATCTGTTAAGGAAGACAGCCAACATCCGTTTCCGTAATTCAATAATACCGGCATCCTCTTTCGCCTTTGTCGGCTTGGCTGCATAGTCCGCCACTGAATGCTTCTCCGGAATGGGAGGGATGATGAGGGTCGGGTGGAGATTGACGAGGGTCTGTCGAAGAGAAGCGAACTCCGAGTATCGTCGCCGGACTTCGATATCCTGTGTCCCATTAGGATCCCGTCACTCGGAAGAAAATCTACTACCTACCCCGGTCCGTATAGTATACACGATGAAGCTCCCACCGCCCTCATGGTTCTTCCCGGCGTCTGTGATGAGGATCGGTAGATCGGGGTTCTCGTAGAGTATCTGCTCTATACGGCTGTTATAGACGCCCTTCTTGCGGGAGTATCCATAACTCGACTGATGGCCACCATATCCTCCGGCCTCCTCTTCATCGGTACCATCGGCCTGCCGCGTGATATAGTCTGGAGGATCCTGGGTGGATGAGCGCGACGATGGGGGTGATGAGGGGCGATCGTAAGCGGCTTGGCAGCGGTTAGCAGAAAAACAAGAGACGATACTGGTGAAGACTTACATGGCGAAAATGTCGGTGAATGTAGCGAGTCTGCGAAAGGCGCGTCCTGGCGGTCGAATGAGCCGTATGGGTTGTTATCCTCGTCGTTCCACATGGTGCCTGCAGGTCCGAAGATGGGAGCCTACTTCAGCGACACGCGGGGGAGTGAGAGGCTGCAGAGATCATGGAAATTGGAGCGATCGCATGCAATCAACTGAGGAGTGTCTGGCCAGCAGTTCTACTCGATGAGGATCAGTGGGAATCTTGCGTTGTTCGTACCGGACGTCGCTCAACGGGGCTGGGGAGCTCCAGCGATAGAGATGCGACCGCGCCGCCCAGGACGATCCCGCGGGGCGGAACAACGTCACTGCGCCCGCCGGCTACGGCCGCCCACAGCAGCCCGTGACGTCGACCGGGAGCGCAGTGGATCTCCTGCCAAGAAGCCTAGCAACCACTTGAGAAATATTCGAAATGATATCGGGAACCTGGACCAGCTTCTACTCGTTTTGAAGGCCTTGCTGAATACATATTTTCCTGTTTTACCCCAGAGCGTGCCCCCAGTGGACAGGTATAGTACACACAGCACATAGACATGTCCGTTACTCAGAAACATCACCTATGTCCACAGCCTTCTATCACCCGGGCAGCGCCTACTTGAACACACCGTTGCAATGGATCTATTGCTTGTCTGTGTTGTTTGTGTGTCCACCCCAGGAGCTTTGACGAAGCTCGTCCTTCCTCCATGTGGAAGCCACCGGACTGATCGGTGCGAACATGGAATCAGACAAGTTGCCGTTCGTTCGGTGCCGCGATGGCTCTGCCGGAGACTGCGAGCCAACGTCTGCTTTGTGACTTCGAAATTCCGTCCTCTTATTCAGTGGTTGGGGCCGCATGAAGGTCGACCTCTGCATGGGCGAGATCCTTCCAAGCTCAGCCGGATCGAGTTTGGCAGGTTTTTCATGCCAAGGTAGTGTCGTCGTTTCGGGTGTGGCAGGTCTTGTATTCCGTGCTGTTATCAGGCTTCCTATCCAGAGAATGTCAGTTAGTTTTCGTCCTCTAAATATGCAGCTTGTATGCTTTAGGGTTTTCGCACCGGAGGATCCGGACAACAAAGAATATGGCTCGTTAACCATACTGCCAGAAATTTGAACAGGAGCTGGCGCTTGCATTTTTGTGGGTGCCCTCTGCTCATTCCAGCCATGTCGTTCGAACCAATTCGCGATCTCAGGGGTGTCCCCTGGGTCGACGTGTTCACCAATTTGGGTAGGCCCTCGGTCTTCGACGCAGCCAATAGGTCCTTCGTGGTCTGAATTTCCAAGATCCGAGGAGCAGAAGGTGACAGGGGCTTACCGTTCAGATCAGCATGACCCCATCGCCTGGCGTGGTTATCTGAACATCGTCCCGGTACTAACGGGGAAATAGTCCCTCGTGGCCCACGCTCTCTTTCTCTTTCAACAGTAACTGTCCGCGTACTGGCTGCTCTTTCTAAAGATTAGCCATACTATGGTGCCTAAGATTAAGGAGACAATTCTCACCTGTCTCTCGGGAAATCATTCGCCGGTCTGTCCACATCGTGGATATTAATTATAAGGGGCTGGCGCGTCCTTTCTTCTTTGATATGCACCTTTTGCGGCTTCTGATGGTGATAAGGTCTATTTCTTCTCATATACTCCTTCGTTGGCCGCCAAATACCTTCATGGTCATAGCCTCGGAGTGTCGATCGTGGCATCTCGCTCTCGATGTCGTTCTCTTTGCGCCTGTGGGAGCGCCGTCTATGGGACTTCCTCTGCTCACATCCGGCACAACGGCTCTTGTCAGCATGTGATCGTGACATCCAGATTCTCCTTCGTCCTCTGCGCTGGTATAAGCAGTATGTCATACAAAATCCAATCAACACAACAACAGAGCCCAAAACAGATATAGCGATTAGGAGATCATTCCTCCACTTTATGGACTCTTCACTCTGCGCTTGCGGATCCATATAGATGTGAATGACAAGTACACAGTGAGAAATATGAAGAGAAATACTGGACTCTTCACTGACATAGAACTTCTCATAGAATATGCTCCTCCTCGTCCACTCTCATGGCACGTGACATTGTTTACAATCACAACCAGGATGTGCCTAAAGATCTGTTGTTTGTGGTCCTCTGTTAGGGAATCCGTGTGGAGTATTCATGGACACTGATGTATTTCTTTCACCAGAAAACTCAGATGGTAGTTGGATTGTTTGAACACACGGATTTGGGAAGCTGATGGATAGGTGCTCCCAGCCGTTCCAGGCGGGATGGCAACACAGAACCAAGTGCGATTTCTCCATTATGGACTGGTTGCTTGGGCAAACATGTTTATTGTGTAATATAGAAGGCGGCTTTGATTATTATTATTATTATTATCCATGACAAACCAGCTCCACATGTGGTTCTGCATGCAGCCGTCCGCAGTTTGGAACCTTGAATATCTAGACAAGTCCCTGCACCACAAGTACTAGTCCAAAATCGATTATAGCAAAGTACTTTCATTGTGAAAATATGGATGCTAAAACTAACAGAATCTGTACATCATACCAGGTTTCAGGCACTCAATATCCCTCCCTACCTTACCCAGCTTCTCTCTTCTCCTCTCATCTCCTCTCATCCAATACATTGCCACTGTTCACTGTTTAGTCCAAGTTCAACGCCTCCCGGCTCTGCTCGCCTCCCTCCGCGTACTCTGCTGCGACCGCCCCCGCGCCCGACTATTACTACTACTAGCCCTTCTCGCCATCCGCCTCTCGGCCCTCTTCCTCTTCTTCACTTTTAGGTGAACGAAGTACGAAACTGCACAAAGGAACATAAACGCCAGGATGCTGGCGGCGATTACGCCGCCGCGTTCTGCGTCCGTCCATGCGTTCCACGTCGAGGATGTGTCTGATTCTTCTGATATTTCGCGACCAAAGTTTGTTGTTGATTCTGTCTCTTTTTCGTCTCGGGCATGGAATTGTGGAAATTTGGATAGGGTTCTGGAGTTGTTGTTTTTGATGTTCTGGGTGAGGGTATCAGTGAAGGTAAGGTAAACTGACTGGTGGTTGTTTGGGATGTCTTCTTACCATCAATTTCCGCGTATCCTGTGAAGGACATAGAGAGTGCGCGCATCTTGAGACTGATGGAGAGCTCGATTTGATTGATATTCTCTGAAAGAAGACGTTGTGGCTTTGTATGCAGGCCACGATATCCAGAACTGGAGAGTGTGGCTGTGTCAAGCAATGATATATATATGAGATGCCGTTCTGGTACTTTTTGAAAAATCGCCGTGTCATGAGGATAGACTGCTAGATCCAATCAGGTAAATGAGACAGTTTACTTCTATCTGTTATAAAAAGGTTATGTTAAAGTAAAGCCAGGATGTAATCAGATAGGTGCAACTTGCATTGACCCATCCAGACGTACCTAGGTAGGTATGTACATGTACCTAACCTATGCATTGATGTTTGTTTGCTTTCTCCTCTCGCTTCTTTCTGACTTCTTTCTTGACTATTTACAGTCGTGTACACCCTTATCCACATATCCATCCAATCCTCCCTTATTCTCCTCATACATGCTCAAACCCCAACCCCCTCACACACGCCACAAAGAAGGGCCAGCATATGCATATCAATCCCCATCAAAAGAATCTCCATCAAACCATACTCTCCACTGCAGCAGCAGCAGCGGCACCGTCTTCTCTTCTACTAGCCACAGGCCTCTGCGGATGCATCTCGTGAATTGCCGCCCTTGTCCCCCTTCTCCTCCTTTCTCTGGGCCTGATTAATGTGACACCCCTGGACTCCAGGAAGAGGTAGCAGGCGGGGAGCCGCCAGATGAGGAGTCCTAGGATGGGGATGGATGATGTGAGGAGGACGATGGTGATTATTTGTTCCATTTCATTTTTTGGGGTGGGGTTTGCGGCTGCTGTTCTTGTGATTTTGATGTGTTAGTGGATGTCAGGGTTCTGGGTGTCTGCATGGCACGGGTGCTGGAATACTCTTGGAAGTTTCTCACTCTTCATGTGAAGGATAACGCGTGGAGGGCACCTGTACTTCTTTCTGATTGCGAGATGAGGTCTTTCACTGAAATGTGCGCCGAGACGCACGCCGAGAATCAGTTCTGGGGGTCCAGGTATGGATGAACAGTAGATGTGACAACATACACTTGTTTGGCTTGCTTTGGATAGCTTTGGAACGGGTCAAGATGTCTCTGTCCAGATTCAAGATACTGCGATAGGAGGATGGATGTGTTTTAGGAGATGGGCCTCCGCGAGAGAAACAAGAAAGATCAACCAAAATTCATCAAAACAATCTTGTTTCCCCCCAACTCAAGTCTATTTCTATAATGCAATATGAGCCTACAAACTCATCACAACGCGATAGCTGACTCGATTCTAGAAAGCCATTGTTCATGCAGGGATGCAGCTCGTCCGCTCTCCAGCAGCGAACAGAGCTTGTGTTTTAAGGTGGTCTTATCATCAGCCAGGTATCTTTCGGCAGGGAAGTCTTTCGATGCCAAAACCGCTGCGGCACTGATTACTCTGACACCAAGGGTATAGGTTTCGGGTTTCGAGGTCCACCCCAGAAGGGCATCTCTTCCGGCGGCGGTATTCGTCAGTTCGATAAAGCACGACAGCCCGTCGGATACCCATTGCGAAAGCTCTCTGACCCAGGCCCCTTCGTATGCGCTGGACTCTAACTTGGATAGAGCTCTTGCCCAGATGTCAACTTCACGGACATCGTCGATGAACAGATTCTGCTTCTCCTCGACGAACAAGACCGTGCTCTCCTTCCTATATTCGGAGAGAAGATCCGAGACGGGTACGAGCTTCTTGCAGCTGCCTGAGGCGTAGGTTTTGATTCTTTGACCGGTAATGCGTCGGATCGCATCACGAGAGAGACATGAAGAAGCTGTGTAATTGCTCGCGATGAACTCGGCAAGCAGATCGCTCGCGGGCATAGGGGACAGGGCGACAGCTTTGTCCGGTGATACCGAGGAGTATGAGAGTATCCATGACGCTGTTGTAGCAGAAATGTCACGGAGATCTTCGTCGTCATCGTTTAGCATGTCATACAGGATAAGGTAGATGTCCAGAAAAGCTTGTACTGTCCGAGGTGTGTCGTCTGGAGATCGTAACACACGCCCAAAACTTTTCAGCGACATAACCGCCGAGTATCTTGTCGTAAATTCCTGCAGCTTATCAGCGTCTGCCTTGGTTGCAATCCAAAAACAGAGTTTGTCTTACCGTTTCTTCTTCCATTGCGTACCGAAGTTTCGTGACCCATCTGGAAAGATCTAGCATGAAGTCTGGGGAGGATTCCCACTCAGTAGAAGTGATGGCGTGTATCGCTAACAGACAACCGCGGAGACGGAGCTCAGTATCAACCATTTCGCGACTCCAGGTTTGTGTCTGGGATTCGGCATAGAGCCTACTTCTTAGTGTCTCCCACGGGACACTGAGATCCTTGACTGCGTCTGGGCGCGATTCCAATAGGTCCTCTAGCACAGAGGCCATGTTCGATATCGCAGACGTTTTAACATCCTCCGGGTAGCTTTCACGAATGACGGATGCGTACAGATCCAGAAGCTGGTTCCTGTAGGCTTCTTTTGGTCCGAAGACCACGAGCGTCTGTCCCAGAAGCCATCGAGCAGCGTCAGAATCGACCGCCGAAACTCGCTTGAAAAATTCTGGCAGCGCCAGATCGTCATATCTTCGTAATATCATCATCTTCAGTATTGTCGCCCATGCAAGCGACCTTCGAAGCAGAGATGAGGCCCTGGTGTCATTCAAAGAGATGGCTGACGGGTGAGACACAGCAAGGAGATAATCCAGTATGTTCGAGACAGCATAAGTCTCGAACACTGGATTGATCAAGGCGGCTAGATCTTCTGTTATGAAGTTAGATAGAAGAAGACAAATTCTGAAAACTGGGACAATACCCTTGTCAAATTTCACGGCCTTTTCAGCAGTGTCGTTGAAAATGTCTAGTAACGCGGCCTGGACGAATGGTGAACGAGCGACAGGGAAGAGTCTTCCGAATGCGTCTTGTACAGTAGATACGATCTCACCAAAGTGATCTATAACTCATCAGCTGCTACATTCTTCCATGGCGGGACAAATGGCATACCATTCCAGTATCCCGGAGGGGCCAATTCCAGTCGCTGCAGAGCATATCTAATGGAAAGTGCTTTTCCATGCAGGTAATTTTGGCTTTGGATGGAATCATCCATTCCAAGAAGATCCCGAACCTCTTTCAGAATGTGTGAGCGGTTCAGCAGAGATGCATATACTCTTGCTGCATGCTCCCTTATCGCCCAGACAGAACTCCTGATGTGGTGTAGCACCAAGCTCTGCAACTTGCGCTCTTCATCTCCAGTACGGGACGTTATCTTCTCACCAATAAGCTCAAGAGCTGGAAAGACTTTCTCTGTTGCTGTGGGAGCTTCCGTGTCATTTGAGTTCTCACTCCGACTGGCCGGCGTGAGAAGGCCCGACAATAGTTGGATCAATCCTGGATATTTTGAGAACGGGAGTCTCATTGCAGGTTCGGAGCCTGTGATGCCACCAAATCCAAGGGGACCAGTTCCAGGTGTGATTCGGCACATTCTCGTTATCAAAGCGCGAAAAAGCATTAATCCGCAATTGCGGATGGCCCAGCTGGATAAATTGTCAGCTGTAGATCTAAAAATTAAAAAATATCCTCGAAAACTTACATTGACGAGCCTAAGCATTCAGCGGATATTGTCAGGGCGGACATAACGAACCGTTCCGTATGGGGGCCGAGTCTTGAAGTGGTGAAGATATCTTTTAGACAATTCAGAGCATGCACCTGAGGTAATTTTATTTCGTAACTATTAATATCTTGCGTCGCTGGTAGTCTTGCAATCTCGTGAAGTTCAGCCATAACCTGCTGAAAGAAAGGGCCCGTTGGGTTGGCAGACAGGATCCCAGTCACCAGAGAAGGCAGACCTGCGGACCTTCGAGTAAGCTTCGAAGCTTGCTCGAAAATAATATTCCTTGTTTCCTAAATATTATTAGAATCTTCTTGCGCATATAGACCGTCTGATATTCCTTACTTGATACCACTCCGCTGGAAGTGAGGAGATAGCCGGGTCATCGGATTGAGCACACCGTTGACAGCAGGTGGCGAACGTCTGCGAGACGGTGGTAAATGCTCCTCTGTGACGCAACTCAGCCAGTTGAGTAAAGCTGGATGCCCCTATTTTCTCATAATCTGCTCTTTTCAATCCCCTTTCACCTATTGGACCATACGTTGGGTTGGCAAGGGTTGCATGGAGCAGGAAGCTTCCCAGTCAGCAAGAGCGATTCAAGTCAGGGATAAGCATCATACCTTGACTCTCGTAGAGCACGCCATGAGTAAGACAGGATATCCTTGGGGCCAACGTTCAAATCGTCAATCGGTTCGTTGGAGTGCCCTTCAGGAGCATCGATGCAGAGTACCGGCTTCACTTCATTCCAGATCCTGTCACAGACCAGAAGAATTGTATCCTGCACGAATCTCCAAAAGCTGTATTCTTCATCTGACGCGTCGCATACCGTCGAATAAAACTGAGGCGTTGATACAATATATCTGGAAATACCTGTCAGCTCAGATCCCACAGACTGCACAGATCCTCCACAGACCTAAGCGCAGAGACGTATCCATGAAGAGGTGCATCGCGCATCGAAGAGTTGAAGAGTCCTCCTGGACGTGACACCTTTGCTTCCAGTTTCTTTAAGATAACACTAACGACGCCTGCTTTGCTGTTGTACCAACTCCGTTCCGATGGCAAAGAGCCTGGCTTCGCGAGAGAGAATAGGACATGGTACAACCGAGCAACTGTATCTGCATGATCAGCCCTGCTGGTGTTACTTGCAATATGTTCCGCTTTTTGCAATGCATCTATTAATCGCGATGAAATTTCAGACTGTTCATCCGTAGTATGTGAGTCTGTCATTGGAAAGTCGCGCGGAAACAGGTTCAATAGAGACAGTGCTATTGAGCGTACATCCTCGTAAGGATCGATAAGAAGGTCGACCAAAAGCCTGAAAAAACTCGGGCGAAAAACATCAAGACTGCAGGCCCACGGTGTCTGATCGCTTTCAGTCTTCGGAGGACTGGTGTCGCTGATACGAGGGTCAACTCCGGAGTGTAAAACGATGGACAGAGCTTTCAGTGCAGTTATATGCCGGGGATAAGAGGCAGTAGGCCGTAATTCCTCCTCCAAAAACTCGACATATTTCTCCAGGAATGTTAGGGAATCAAATTCGCGTTGGTCCGTAGTCGAATGATCGTGGGCGATATCTTGCTTAGCCTTTGACATTCCGCCCCTTAGTCGCTCCATGAGTTTACGGGTTAAGCTCAATAACTCTCCTCTTATTTGTGGATCACACTCTGCATGCATAGAGGGCAGGCCACGGAGAATACTCCGTAGCGCAGGGGAAGAGATCGGTTTTGTTGTCGCAGGCGCTGTGATCAACAGGGAGAGAGTGGCTATCCTAATACTCGGTTCTCTGTGAAGGAGAAACTGGCCGAGAATCTCACTGTTCAGGATAAGGACATCATCCTGCTCCTTGGTGGAAGATTGTCCTTTCGAGAAGAAATCTGGTTTCCTGTCAGGAACCAAGCAAAAAAAATTGTTCGAAAAGTTCTATCACTGAAAACTTACTATCCTCATGTACTAAGCCAATCTTTTTGGCAATCTGCAAGGCTGAGAAGAGGAGCATGAACTCGTCCAGTGGAGCTTCCGTCATATTACCCGAAAGAAGGCACTCGACAGGCAATTGATGTATAAACGAGCGAAATCCCTTCGGGTCAACACTGAACAGGGGATGCAGAATATGATTGGACATCTCTTCCAAACGATCTAAATTCTGCAGCAAGATATGCTTAACCGGTGCAGTCCAGATTGCAGATCCCCTTTGTAGTCCGCTGTCAGGCATCTTTCCAGCTTCTGGAGTGGCGTTCATCTTCTGACAGAGAGTAGCCAGCATGACACCTACTGGCGAAGTAAGCTCCGGATTTTTGGCCTGAACAAGCAGACCCAAGACAAAGATCTTGGCGGTGGTGATCTGGAATTCCTCATCGCGAATATTGGTAGTCGAAATAGGACTGGTGAACTGAACAGTAATTATAGATAGAGCCTTGCAATGCTCTTCGAATAATGGAATCCATCGTTGATGGTTGGCAACAAGCCAGTTGCCGGCCATCAACATCAGATCAGGGGCAGAGACTGCATTCTTGTGGACAAAGAGCTCTAATGCAACAATCGAGGCCTTGAGGCGCGAGCGTGGCTCGCCAAGCATGATAGTAGAGACCGTAGCATCGCCAATTTTAGGACGGATAGACACTGCCTCGCTGGGCTCCGGATGCTTCACCAGGATTTTTATCAGCGAGCTCAAGACCTGTTTCATAGGCTTCGGCTTGCCATCGTCGAAACGATCCAGGTACACTTCGAAGACAGCAAGCCATGTCTCAGGCGAAAACGCTATCTGCCGAGTCACAGGATTCGTGGACGCCAGAGCGGCGTCAAGGAATCCGCTGACGGCATTGCGCGCCGTGGTCGCATGGGAGTGGGAAATGGATGCCGCAGAGAATGTCTGCAGGAGGGATTGCCACAAGCGGGCAACTATCCTTTCCAGAAATTAGACAATTTTGTTTCACGTCAAGGCACGCTTCATCGCTTACTGATTATCCTTGCATTCACGCGTGAATGTCGTGAGTGGGCCTTTGCATATCCGTCTAAGTGTGTCCTGGGGCAGGATTTGTATATTTTGCGAAATGGTTTCCATCTCCGCCCAGCCCGGGTCAACCGGGGGGGTGTGATCCTGCTGGCCTTCCATCAGTTACAATTAATATTGCATAGAGGTAGGATTCCTTTCAGTGACAAAGGCAAGGAATCGTGGGGCCAGCGGGATATAATTATTCTGACTATTCCAAGGCCCCTCTACCCGTACCTCATCGACTGTCTTGCCGCTTGTGGATTTTTGCGGAGGACACCCGATCGGGCTAGCGCCGGGAAAATTGTTTTCCCGGGAACCGGGCTGCGGGCGCCGTGGAAGCGCTGCGAACGTTTGCCATCGCGGGAAAAGAAGTTTTTGTCCCGGCGACCTCCAGATCCCCGAGTCTCGCTCTCCATCCTCCGCACAACCCCCAGCAGTGCAGCTGGTTTCGGTTCTTCTTTTTTTCCTTTTTATTTTTTAGTTGGCCACCTGTGCCACTTTCCATTCCTCCGTCAAGATGGCTATCTGGGACGCTCTTACCGGTCAGAAATCATCCTCCAAGCAAACCCAACAGACCTTTGACCCGACGACGGCGCAAGATGTCTCCTCCTTTCTGGGAAGCGACGCAATCCCAGATCCCTCCGAGCTGCACCCACTGGCAGGCCTGAACAAGGAGACCCTGGACTACCTCACTCTCGAAGAATCCGCCCTCGACGAGCTTCCGGGCTCGCGGTCAGCGCTGCCGTCGCGGGGCTGGTCAGACGACCTCTGCTACGGAACCGGCACGACATACCTCACGGCCCTGACCATCGGAGGAGCATGGGGTCTGGTCGAGGGATTGAACCGGACGCCGCCCACGGCGCCGCCCAAGCTGCGCCTGAACGCGGTGCTGAACTCCATCACCCGGAGAGGACCGTTCCTGGGCAACTCGGCGGGCGTGGTGGCCATGATCTACAACGGCATCAACTCGACGCTCGGATACGCGCGGGGGAAGCATGATGCCGCCAACAGCATCGTGGCCGGTGCTCTGAGCGGGATGCTCTTCAAGAGCACAAGGGGGGTCAAGCCCATGATGATCTCGGGAGGAATCGTGGCCAGCATTGCGGGACTTTGGGCCGTACGCATATCCCTACCGATGTCTTCTATGAATCAGACATGCTGACAGGCTCCTAGGTTACGAGAAGGGCTCTGTTCTAATCTGGCAACTTTCTTTTCCTTGGATCGGCTCTTTTTTTGAACCAGATAGACCTTATTAATCGATGGTCAGCGACCTCGAAAAAGTCATACCCCGATGTCCCCGCTCGATGGAGCACGGACATCTCTTGCCTATACTCCCTTTTTTTCACGCTGTATTAGAGAGCTCTCTATAGGTATTCCCTACACTCCTCACTCCGGCGCTCAAAATTCGGTTCTTTGCATTTGTCTCTGGGTTTGGGACCGGGCATGATCTCATGGGTTTTCCTTTTGCTTTCTCGCTGTACATATAAAGGTCGCGTTTTTTTTATCTTGCGTATCTCTGCGGCATTAGGTGAGGTGGGATGGCCATTCCTGTTGTCTTGTTTCATCCTGGAAGACAACGATATCTTACGAGGAGCTCCAATGGAGAATGTTACCTTTTCGATAACCAGCGGATCACAGATTCCATCGCGCAGATCAGCATCTGCTAGTATCTACTAACCTCTGCTTCTATGAAACGTAGTCAACAGGACCGGACGTGATATCACGTCTCAAGGGCAAGGAAAAAAAAGCCATCACGGCCTGAAACCAAGGGCTGCAATCCCTAGCCTGTCCGCTGCGCGGTCGCTGTGGATGCAGTTCAATTAAGGGCCGGAAATCGAAACGGACCAGTCATTTAGACGGCTAGCATTGGGGGATGGTGAAGGGAATGTTTACTTGATCTTTCACCATTATCCTGTAGGCTGGTGACATCCGTCTTGTCATCTTTATCATATGAATATCATATCATTCATTAGTGACTCAGTGAGTGAGTGACCCCGGAGGTTTCCGTCACGCTGGCGGGAGGCCTCCGCGGCTGTTTCTTCTGTTGTCTGGGTCTGCCTGTTTACTTTGTCTACCTCCTACGCGCGCGTGTGTGTATCTACCTAGCCTAGGTACCTCCTTTCGTGTATCTTAGATGGGTTTATAAAGCCCCATCTGCCTCATGGTCTTCTTTCTCTGCTCTGGCCCAGCCCAGCCTGCGGAGTTAAGTAGCTGGGCAGAGGTTCCCGTCACAGTTTCTTCTGTCAGTCAGTCAATCAATCAATCCTGGTCCGCTGATGTCCGCTCCACCTTTTTTATTTTCCACACAGTGGTTGGAAAGAAAGTGAGGCGACTGAGATTTTTTTTGGCTTCTTGATCTGACCGGATCAAACCATCTCCAGTCCAGCTTGGGTACGCGATTCTCACTCAGATTTAGATCTTACTGAATGTAGATCTCTCCATATCCGTTGATGGTACCTATCACGTATGAAGGGACGCGATAGCTCGTTCACCTGCCAGCAAGACCACGATAAAAATGACGAGCCAAGAGACTGAACCCTCATCTGACAGACCCGGCTCAGGGTCGCGGACACGCCCTGCCACCGTGCAGGACATGATCGCCTGGCTGCGCCTCGATGGCTTCTACCGCGGCCTCGTCGGCTGGTCCACTGAGTACACGATGCAGGAGATGTTCGGCCCTTTGCCTGGTCCTGATGACACGCCACATGTGCTCGGATTGCCTGTCAAGGCTCCTCCTCTACATCATGAAGAAGAAGGAGCAGCACCAGAGACAGGCCCGCCACAGCAGCACGACTTCGGCGATGGCGGTGGCGTGAACGCTGCGTTCCGCGAGCTGTCCCGCCAGACGGAGGAGGAGAAGTACGTGCGGCGGATGGTGGAGCGGCACAAGCGGCTGATCCCGGCCGCGGTGAGGGAGATCGACCGCATGCTTGTCGCCGCGGGGGTGTCGGCGGACGAGGTGCAGCGCATCGGTGGTGCCGCCGACGCGGCGAGCAGCGTGTATGCGAAGCTGCAGCGGCTGGAGGAGGTAACGAAGACGGGGCCGGATAATAATAATAATAATAATCCTCCGCCTCCTCCTCCGAGGTTGAAGATCCAGGTTGTCTGCGATGTGGGAGGATTGGAGCGGAAGAACAAGGGGCTGTGGAAGTTGGATCTGTACATCCCGCGGAACTGCACTTTTGATGAGTTCGAGGACATCCTGGATCGGCATGCCTATGTCCGCGGACTTGCGGAGGCACCACAGGCGGTGCACAACAGCGTGGCCTACGAAGAGGTGAACGGCTCTTCTTCAAGTTCAGTGCTCAAAGGCAAATACGTGCGGGGCAAAGTGTGGGGATACCGGATCGTCTCGCAGGAGGAGACCGATATCCCGGTTGCGAACGACGGAACCTGGCAGGCCCTCTGCGGGCAGGACGACTTTACGGAGCTGATGAGGGTCGTGGTGCGGGATCCGTCCAAGTTGGCCGTCATCTGCCATGTAAGCTGTCTTATCATTCTCATCATTCTCATGTATTACTACTGTTCGCAGTAAGCATAGCTGACGATGCTCCAGGAGACAACCCTGGAACGGCCTCCGCCTCCGTCGCCTCCGCTGCCGCCCGAGTGGAAGGAGCTCACCATCGACGACTTCCGGCGGACGTGGGAGAACCTGCAGAAGGGATATCGTGAGGGGGACGTGATCGACTGGGGCGCGGACACCTGGGATCTCGACGGATATCGTCTGCCGGACGACCTTTGACCTGCGCTAGGTGGGGAGAGATGCGAGATGACTCAAACAGTCTCGGGGAAGAGGATTCGAAGCCACACGGGACCCTGAAACAGAGACATCTGGCTTGCAGGCGTTGTCGGGAGTAGTGAGACTGTGATGCTGAGCGCGGGACGCTCATAGGGCTTTCCCTGTTCTATTCTATTCTTGGAATCGAGTTCCACGAATAACACACGGGTGATCTTCCTCCCAATGTCATACCGCGTCGCGGACACGGGTTGGCCCCAATGCGGGATTGATTCAAATTGCCGCCTTGGCGTGCAGTAGCCACATGCATGACAGGAAAGGTAATACTGAGGCGCTCCACCTCGTGGAAGCTTCCAGGTGCTGTCAGAACGCTCCGTCCAGAGAAGTAAGACATGTAGCACGGTTTGCGGGCGGATTATTGCTCGTGGCTGGAGGTTGAAGGCGCTTCCCTTCCGCCTCGGGTGTGCGACGGGGTGAGGGAAGCAGCAGTCAGCTGACCCAGCGCGCGAGCCGAGGGCGTCAGGTGACCGCCTGTCACATGCGGGGCGCGTGATTGGTCCCCGATCGGGACATCCGGGCCCGGGACTGCCGGATGCGGACGCGGAGGGGTTGCGGCCTGAGGCAGCCGCGGCCCGCCCTGCCCTGGTCTTTGTCCCTCGGGCGCCTGCTGCGTCCGGGCATCGTCGTCCCCTGGTCTCCCTCGCCGCGTCTCTTTGTGGCCTCTGCAGTCGCGCTGCTCGCGTCCCCCGACGCTCCTGGCGGTCGTCCCGCGAATGTTGAATTGATCTCCCTCATCCCGTCCTCCTCCCCCACGCGTGAGACCTCCCGCGGAGCATCGAAAACGGCTTTGCCAAGAGCCCGAGGGCCCTGCCTCCGCGGTATCTTGGCCGCTCCTTTTCCTCTCCCTGTGGCTGCATCTGTCGTGATTCCAGAAGGTCTGGCTCGATGGCTGAGCCGGGCGTCTGCGGACCGATCGCCCTGTCAGGATCTGAGTCGGGTCCTGACCATCAGGTGGGCGGCGCAGACTCGACCGTGTGCAGTGACGATGACTCCGCCAACCCCCCAAGGACCTCCTCCGCCGCCCCCGGCACGGAGCAGCATCCTCCCGCTCCAGATGCGGCGTTGACCTCCAAGAACATGGCTGCCCACCCGCCCATTGTGCCGCAGCGGCCCGCGGGGCAGCAGGGGCTGCCCGTCCTCCATATCCGCACAGATTTGCCCAGCATCCGTCCGGTCACCCCGGTCAGGGAGGCGGATATTCCTCTCCACACGAGTCTCTCCTCGACAAGTCTGCCGCGGAGGACACCCAGCCTGCGCACTGTTCTGGCGGGAGCAGCCTCGAGTGCAGGGTCTCTGTCGCCCGCCTCCGTCCTGTCATCTCCCCAGTTGGCGGCCATGGGCGACATCACGCCCTTGCCGTCGCCGATTTCCTCTTTGAATAACTCTCCGTGGAAGACCGTTCGACGGCTGTCGCATTCCCTCTCCCGGACTTCGTCCACGACGTCGAAGAATGGCTCCGCCGTCAATGTGCGGTCCGGTGACTCCTCGCACATTCTCAGGCCTTCTTCGTCCAAGTCGGGGTCCAAGCTATGCGAAGGTGTGAGCATATCCGAGCAAGACACCTCAGAAGCCAGCAAGACGACCGGCGAGGTCGCCCGGAAGCACTCGCGCAATCGCAGTCTCAGCGAGTACGTCCCCCCCACCAGAGTTCCTACCGCGCAGCGCCCTGTGGCGGTGTCGGCATCGATCCCTCCCAAGAGCACAGCTTCTTCTGAAAACATGTCTGCGCAGTCAGGTAATCTGCATCGGGAGCAGCACTTGGCTGTCCTCCGAGGCATCGCATTGCCGCCCGCTCATCCGCCTACCCCACCCCGAAGTACACGGAGTGGCTACGATGATAGTGATAACGACCTCACCGCAAACGATATTCATTCCCTGGAAGCTCCGGGAGAGGTCTATCATGTCCGGTCGATCCGGACCAGGCAGCCTCGGAAATACTACAAGCTGCGCCAGTTGGGACAGGGGACCTTCAGTCAGGTTGTCCTTGCTGTCCGGATGGAAACGGATGAGGCAGGCCTGTCTCCGATCGGCAGTGACGTGGTGAGCCCGAGCAGCACGTGCTCGCCGGTAAAGCTGGTTGCTGTCAAGATCATCGACTATGGCCCGGCCGGAGGAGCCGACGAGGAACGGGTAGAGGTCTCTCTGAAGCGCGAGGTGGATATCCTCAGGTCCGTCAATCATCCGTCCTTGGTGCAGCTGAAGGCGTTCGGGAGCGACGAGAAACACGCACTGCTCGTCCTTGATTATTGCCCTGGAGGAGACCTGTTTGAGTTTGTTACCTCGCAAGTGAAAGCATTGGTCCCGGATCTGATCAGGAGGATTTTCGCCGAGCTGGTGGATGCAGTTCGTTATCTGCACGGGAATTACATCGTCCACCGGGACATCAAGCTTGAAAGTATGTAGTTTGGCCCCCTGTTTCCCGGTGCTGGAAGCTTACGGTCCTGCAGATGTCCTGGTCAACCTGCCTGCGGCGGCGATGCAGGCCATCGCGGACTGGCGGACGTACGACCGTGCGGTGGTCACCCTGACCGACCTGGGTCTCTCAAAACGCATCCCCAGACCGCCCGAGAGCCCACTCCTCCACACGCGGTGTGGCAGCGAGGACTACGCGGCGCCGGAGATCCTGATGGGTCAGCCCTATGATGGCCGTATGACGGACGCGTGGGCGCTGGGGGTCCTGCTGTATGCCATGATGGAGCGTCGGCTGCCGTTTGACGCGCTGCCCGGGACGAGAGGCGACCCGGCGAAGCTCCGCGCGCGCACGCCGCACCGGATCGCGCGATGCGAGTGGGCGTGGTACCACTATGCGGACAGCGACGGGGAGTGGGATCCGGTCAAGGGGAAGGACCTGGAGGGGGCACGGGAGTGCGTCGAGGCACTGCTGAAGCGCAACTCGAGACGGAAGAGCCTGGACGAGATCGCAGAGCTGGGCTGGGTCCGAGATGCGATTGACGTGCCGGGTGGGCTGCAGCGGGGCGACAAGGAGGTTCCCTAGAGCTGGCCTCTGCGGAGTCGCTTGGTCGTGGTTCGTGATTCTGGGTTTTCAGTTTCCTTTTCCTCATGTTCCTTTCTGCGGTGATGATCCGCTCATGATCTTTCGATGGTATGAAATCCGGCTTACGACGTTTCTTTCCGTTACACAGGGTTGGCTGGACAGAATCGCATGCCCTTGATGCCCTTGATTCCCTTTTCGTTTCTTATGATTCGTAACGTCACCGGCGCACAGGGGTTCTGGTTGGGTTCTTTTTTTTTCCGCCTTCGTCTTGATGAAGTGTTCACTGCAGACCACGTAGAAGAGCTGTCAGCCTGAGGCGTAGCGCAGAGCTGGCACCATCATGACTCGAACAACTGTACTTTAGAGACCCGGTCAGAATTGCTAGAATAGAATCATTTTTTTCCCCCTTTGACCTTGTGTTTGGTATACTCCGTAGACCGATGCTCCGCTACATCGGAGGCGTCCTGGCTGAGCTGACTATCGGCGGCCGCGGATTGGCCGCAGCGGTGGAGCGCCGTGTCCGCTGCGGAGAAGAGGCGTGCCGGAGTTGGGCCAGAGGTCCGAAGGAAATAATAATATATCGGCCGCGACTCTCGCCTTCGCTCTCCTCCTCCACATCCCTTGCCCTCGCTTTCGGGCTCTTTTCTGGCTGTCGAAGGGTTAGGAGACCGTGATCCTGTGTCTGCGCACCCCAATCGCCGCTGCGTGGTCCAGCGTCCAGCCCCGCGACCCCTCCGGCACCGGCGATCCTCGACCGTCACGGCCATGCTTCTCTCCCAGGTGCGAGGGCGTCTGCCCTCGGCCTTCAGGCGCCTCCAGAACTCGTCCCTCGCCGCGTAAGGACAGCTGCGTCGCCCGCGATTCGATTGACACCTGACTGACACAAACGCACAGCCGCTCCCTCTCCACCACCCTCCCGCTGCGGAAGGCCTCCCCCGCGGACGATGACAAGGCCATCAACAAGGTCTCCCGCCATATCACACAGCCCATCTCCCAGGGTGCGTCCCAGGCCATGCTCTACGCCACCGGCCTGAAGGAGGAGGACATGAACAAGGCGCAGGTCGGGATCGCCTCCGTCTGGTACAACGGCAACCCGTGCAACATGCACCTGCTCGACCTCAGCAACCAGGTGCGCGAGGGTGTGCAGCGCGCCGGTCTTGTCGGGTTCCAGTTCAACACCATTGGTGTCAGCGACGGCATCAGCATGGGCACTTCGGGCATGCGCTACTCGCTGCAGAGCCGCGATCTGATCGCCGACTCGATCGAGACCGTCATGGGCGGGCAGTGGTATGATGCCAACATCAGCATCCCCGGCTGCGACAAGAACATGCCCGGTGTCCTGATGGCGATGGGACGAGTGAACCGCCCCAGTTTGATGGTGTACGGCGGTACGATCATGCCCGGGTGCGCGGCGACCCAGGGCAACGCCGACATCGACATCGTCTCCGCGTTCCAGGCGTACGGCCAGTTCCTGACCGGCCAGATCAACGAGGAGCAGCGCTTCGACATTATCCGCCACGCCTGCCCCGGTGGCGGTGCCTGCGGTGGTATGTACACCGCGAACACCATGGCCACCGCCATCGAGGTCATGGGTATGACTCTCCCCGGCTCGTCGTCCAGCCCGGCCGAGTCCAAGGAAAAACAGCTTGAGTGCTTGGCTGCCGGTGAGGCGATCAAGAGGCTGCTCGTCGAGGATATCCGGCCCAAGGACATCCTGACCCGCACCGCCTTCGAGAACGCCATGGTGGTCGTGAACATCACGGGCGGCTCGACCAACGCCGTGCTGCACCTCATCGCCATCGCCGACTCCGTCGGCGTCAAGCTGACCATCGACGACTTCCAGGCCGTCTCCGACCGCACCCCATACCTGGCCGACCTGAAGCCGTCTGGCAAGTACGTCATGGCGGACCTGCACAGGATCGGCGGCACCCCGGCCCTGCTCAAGTTCCTGCTCAAGGAGGGCCTGATCGACGGCTCCGGCATCACCGTCACCGGTGAGACGCTGGCCAAGAACCTCGAGAAGGCGCCCGACTTCCCCGCGGACCAGAAGATCATCCGCCCGCTCTCCAACCCGATCAAGAAGACCGGCCACATCCAGATCCTGCGCGGCAGCCTGGCCCCCGGTGGCAGCGTCGGCAAGATCACCGGAAAGGAGGGCACGCGGTTCACGGGCAAGGCGCGTGTCTTTGACGCGGAGGACGACTTCATCGCGGCGCTGGAGCGCGGAGAGATCAAGAAGGAGGAGAAGACCGTTGTCGTTATCCGGTACACCGGACCGAAGGGCGGTCCCGGCATGCCGGGTATGTTCCATCCTGCAGCTTCTACCGTGATCTAGAGATCTGCCTTGCTGACCCAATGTAGAAATGCTCAAGCCCTCTTCCGCCCTGATGGGCGCGGGTCTCGGATCCTCCGTCGCCCTCATCACCGACGGCCGTTTCTCCGGCGGCTCGCACGGTTTCCTGATCGGACACATCGTCCCCGAGGCTGCGGTGGGCGGACCCATCGCGCTGGTCCAGGACGGCGACACCATCACCATCGACGCCGAGAAGCGGGTCATCGACCTCGAGGTCAGCGAGGACGTCCTTGCGGAGAGACGGAAGGAGTGGGAGGCCCGGAAGGAGGCCGGCACGCTGCCGCCGACCGGCCTGACCATGAGGGGGACGTTGGGCAAATACGCCAGGTGAGTCCCTCCGCCTTTTTTTTCCCCCCTTTTCATATGATCATAGAAGACTGTTTGCTAACCGCTTTGTCCGCATACAGAAACGTCACGGACGCCAGCCACGGCTGCATCACTGACGCTGTAAACTAGCGACAATAACCGGAAAACGTCATGTATAGAAAAATAGTCTATCTCCTGCCGGATGTGACTATCTATCATTCCGGGTAGCAGAAAAGAAGAAAAAAAAGGCATGGTTTCTTCGTATTGTATGTGATACCTGTTTTCATCTATGTGTCTGGGGCAGGAGGCGAGGTCGAGTCGGAGCGAGTGTGAGATTCATGCCATTGCATGCAAGCCAGTGTCAAAAGCAACAAGATCAAGAACAAAAAAAAGAGGAACCTTGGTCCCACCCATGTGTGCTCCTCGCTAACTTCTGTAATACTTGACAGAGCTAAAGCGAGGTGACCTGATATCTTATCCGGTGCGGTATATGCAAGCTGAAAGATCGCGTGATGTCGTGCGTGTATCACGCCTATCCTATCCATCAGGACATAGCCCCATAGGGACCGGGTCTTTTGACATGCCTGCGTCTCTTGGGAACTGATTTTGGTTCCGGTGCGGAACAGCACCGGTAAGCTTGTAGACATGGAGTCGTATCGTGGGATCGATCTTTTTTTTTTGATCAATCTTATAACTCGATCCAGACCAGGACACTACAAGGGATCATATTTACGGTTCTGGACAGAGTAGCCCTTGATCGCCGTGCTTTGTCTCCCTGGTCAAACAAACAAGTAACATCGCGTGGAGTGTACGGAGTCGTTGCCGTTCCTTTACTCCTGGCCTGGCAGTCTTACACAACAAGGCTGTGTGGACGGTATGCTCTGTCCGGCATGGGCCAAGCATCCCTCCTGTGCTATCCGAGTAGATCACTGCAGAGTAACTCCTACTCTGTACATATGTCCTGAAGCTTCATTATTGGTGCGTCTGCTTGCTGCGCAGCTGATCCGATGATGTGCATGCATGCAGCACGCTGCACACACACACACACACGCGCTCCGGCCTGATGGTCGCCGACACCTGCAGCTGTCAGCGACCCAAGTCCCGACCGGACCGAACGGACAACTCGCGAATAAGAATCACAATGACTCAGATGCATCCCATAATAAGAACCTGTTCTGTTCTGCCTGGCCCGGTCCGGTGCCCCGCTGCACCGTCCGATGATCCCGGCCATCAGTCATGGGTTTCCCGTGGACTCGATTGGCGACCTCGGGAGGGCGATGGATGGCTTAGACCGGCCCGGCCCGGGTCTGCGTGAAGAACGAGGCTGAGCAGCTGCGTACCTGCCTAGGTTGGTGGGTAGGTAGGGACCTGGTTACGTGAGAGCTGCGGCGGATAGTTTATAAAGCCTCAACACTCTGCTTGGTGGGATTTTCGACTGATCTGGACGAGAACAGGCTTTTCGCCATGCCGCTGTTTGGTCGCAAGCGGCGCCGGACGGAGACTTCACCCTATCCTCCTGCTCCTCCGGTGCCGCTGGGTCAGGGTCCGGCTGTCGCCCCAGGTCCCGTTCCTTTTCTTCCGTACGGACCTCCACCTGCGGCATATCATTCAACGTGCGATTTACCGGCCACTTCCTCGCAGTCGACGTACCGCGTTCCCCGGACCCAGAGCCAGAGCCCGTCCGGGTACGGCCCGGTGCCCGTCGCGCCCGCGCCGAGCCCTAACGTCCTCTGCCCGGATCCCAACAACAACATCGCGTCGGCGCCGCGCCTCTCCGTCCCGACCCCGCAGACGCCTCCTCCGCCTGCTCACGCATGTGGCTCGTCGCGGAGTCCGTGGCAGTCGTGCGTGGATCGGGCGGAAGGGACCGACGGTGGAAAGGAGGGCACGGGGGTGTATGATGCTGTTTCGAGGAAGCTGGATGAGGTCATCACGTCCATGGATGGGGGCGTGTTCCGTGGCGGGGAGAAAGAGCTGGGTGAGTACGGTACTCCGAGTTGACCGGCCTACCTCCGGGTGTAGGAATACGTGATGTGGAGGTTGTTCTGACCGGGATAGCCGTCACTTGTACACAACCGTCGCTGCGCGAAGAAGATGGACGGGATGTTGAGCGGTCGATTCGACCAGATCCCGCACGCAGGTCGACGTCCACGAATTATTTCTCCAAAGTCTATCTCTATGCGAATTCCCGGTTTCCTCCTGATCTTCCGCCGTTGAGAGTGTACGCAAACACACACGCATGTTGACGGAGCATGTGCGGTGAAACCGGCGCTGACGTGATCCACGCAGTCACCTCTCCACATACCCCCTCCTCTGCCTCGCCGCGCAGTACTCCCGCCGCGTGTATGACACGCCCACCGGCGCTGAACGAGCCTTCCACGTCGACCCCGACTGGCGCACCGGCACCAAGGCCATGGTCATCCGGTCCGTCCCCATCGACGACATGGACACCATCGTCTTCGCCATCCGCGGCACCCAGAGCTTCCGCGACTGGACCGTCAACGTCCACACGGAGCCGACCTCCCCGGAGGGCTTCCTCGACGACCCGGGCAACCTCTGCCACGCCGGCTTCCTGTCCGTCGCGCGCAGGATGGTGCACCCCGTCGCGGAGCGCCTGCGGAGCCTCCTCCGCGAGGACCCCAACCGCGCCTCTTCCGCGCTGCTCATCACGGGCCACTCCGCCGGCGGCGCCGTCGCCAGCCTGCTCTACTCCCACATGCTCTCCGACACGGTGCACTCGGAGCTGACGCACCTGCGCGGGTTCTTCCGGCGCGTACACTGCGTGACGTTCGGCGCGCCGCCCGTCTCCCTGCTGCCGCTGCAGAAGCAGCCGTCGCCGGCGTACCGCAAGTCGATCTTCCTGTCCGTCATCAATGAGGGCGATCCCGTTCCGCGGGCGGACAAGGCGTATGTCCGGTCCCTGCTGGAGTTGTACGTTGCGCCGGCTCCGGGGTCGTCGTCGTCGTCGTCGTCGTCGTCGTCGTCGTCCCCGCTGGGTCCGCTTGATAGCCTTTTAGGCTCTTATGTGAATCGATGGGTGTATGACCGATATAAGGATAACAGAAGACGAAAACACGCCCGGCCAACGTGGAAACTTCCCCCCTCGACCCTCTCCGCGGCCGGACGGCTCGTCGTGCTACGGACCCCTGCGTCGGCGTCGAGACGCAGACGATCCTTCCATCCACGGACACATCCAACATACTCGTCACTGGCTCCCACGGAAGAACAGGAGGCGGAAGAAGAGGAGGAGGAGGAAATCGAAGCATGCACCACGACCGACGAGGAGCTGCGCGGCCTCGTCTTCGGCGACCCGCTCATGCACGCGATGGATCTGTATGCGCGCCGCATCGAGATCCTGGCGAGGAACGCGATGCGGGGGATGTGAGGGTGAGCCTGTGTACTATTACTTCTCGTGTAATGGTTTGATTGGGAAAGGGAGGTAGATACCCCGTGTGAGATACCCGATTAGAGATGTATGAATGTAAACAGGGGCTGAACGGAACCCTGTGTCTTGTACTGTATGTATGTACTCCTCAAGTCTGGTTGCTTGCTTGATCGATTAATTGTCTTTAGTTGTTGGCATAATAGCACTGCTTTATTTATTTACATGTACTGTACATACATACAATGCCTAGCTACTCTGTTGTGACAATGCGTCTCTCGGCCTCTGCCTCCTCCTCCTGTATGTACATGTACCTGTAATGTATGTATGTATGCACACTGCCTAAAACCAAGGATGATGATGGATGGATTGGATCCATCCCGGTCCTTTGGAAGGGCCATTGCATATGAAAGCTAAGGTCTATTGTGCTATGCTGTGATGCAGGGGTTTTTTTTGTTTTGTTTTCTTTTGTTTCTTCTTCTCCTTTTTCTTCTACTTTTATATGTTTTGTTTCTGTTGAAGTATTTGCATAATAACTGTGCATGGGCCTTTTTTTTTTGCTTTGCTTTCCTTGATATATATAGATAGCCTGTGCCATGGAATGGAAACAGATTCCATATACATAATGAAGCAGAAAGGCTTGATAGAGACTATCAGCCTACCCAATCTAGAATCAATCAATCTAGTTACATCTCACACTTGGGTTTCTGCCTTCCCACTCTACAGCTCAAAGCACAGATATCAAGGCTGTACACTGGGCGGAATTCTCTGATTCTGTGACTCAACAATATTTGAGTATTTTTTTTCTTTCATTTTGTTCGCTCTCTGTGAGCTACCAATGACAAGCGAAGTCGATAAACCCTCTGTTTCTTCGGAGATTCAAACGCCATCCATTGAAGAATGGCTCCGTGACCTCTATGCCAAGAACGGCTGCGATGATCCGTGGTCCATCCCAAGACATGCGGCCTGTCGCGTCCTCAAAGAAAGCGGGATACCGGGCTACATCTGGGCTGAAGATGCTGTGGCATACTATGGAGTCCCGACGGCGTTGTTTGACGTCCACATCGTAGTGGACGATGTCCAGAAGCCAGTGGACGTGCTTGTCAACAGGGGTTGGTCCTCCCCTCCGGCCGAATTTCAAGGGCGATACGAAGATATCAGGGAGGAAATGTACTACCTTGTGGAACCGCAACGCGACAGCAGCGAAACAGACCGGACCCCCATGGATCCCCTGAATGTTGTTGTCGCGCTTCTGGCCGGACGATACCATTTTGATGTGATCGCAGGAGTAAGCGTTGGCACGGAACCCTACAGGGCACATCAAAGGAAAGTCCGAGACTCGATACGCAAAGGAGAGTATGAATTGTGCGACGGTTCAGTTGAGAAAGACGATGAGCGATTTTTCACTGGCAGAGTGGAGGCCAGGTTACTGGCTTCCCTTTCCTCCAAGTCAATGAACGATGAAAGACAGTACTCCCTCTAGATGTTAGATCTTGGATGCATAACATTTTCGGTCCATGCAATTTTATCGTGTTATTCTGGCACCACGGAGGATTCAATTAGCGTGCATGCTTTTCAAAGGTTCTGTTGAGAGAAGCCGCGTTGTTTGCAGTGAACCTAGTTATCGAAGACTTGAGAGTTGCCATGAACCATGCATGTGTCAGGCTTGTGACTGAAGCATCCTTCTGCTTGCATGTGCAGCCTCACGGACAGCTTCAGGCGTCGGTTTTGGGTTAGACATGGCAACGACAGTGTCGAGGTGCTGGGTAAAATCAATATCCTGCTATCTCACTGATGACTCTAGGTTGACGGTGAACGATATAATGAATCTTCGTACTTTGGGATGAACAGAGCTATTGAGATTGAACTGATCGCCTGAGGTAAAAGCATAGAGAGTGGGTGAGCGAAGGAAGACTTACTCCTAGAAGACTTCAGAGCCATGATTCTAGATGATTCCCTCCTTTGAACAGTGTACGATTCTTTGATCTTTGTCATAGATCTGACTGCGACGCGAGATCCCAAACCAGTCCTAATAAAGAAATGAGTACATCCCTTTTAGGGAACTGAATGAGACTCCGGATACAGGCATAGTAGACCCTGCAGCGGACCTATGGTCCAAGACCGCTCCATTAAACAGGGCTAACATGCAAGAATGGAAGAGAAGAGGATAAGTAAAGCATCAGGCTGTTGTTGAACTAATCAGGGAACGACCATTGGTGGACTTTGTCGCCTCTTTCAATTATCCCAGTTTATCTCAGGCAGGAGTCATCAATCCCCCCCGACAGCACTTGCAGGCTAATTCTGTCAACTCAGAAGGCAGGGAAGGTCGATGTTGTCTATACAATTGATTGGAGAAGTTCGAACCTGACTGATCCATGTGAAGAAAGAACTGCCATCTTGACGGTGCGTTCATAACCATGTCAAACGGCTATCATTGATTGTTCCAGTTTTTGAGAAGCGCCGTGTGGAATCACATCCTCGGAACCGAGAGCGAATCACCGAAATAACGCTTCCCATGTCGAACACAAAAGTGCTATGCAGAACGTGTACGTAGAACAATATAACAGGCTTTCCGGAGACCTCGCATGGTGAAGTATTTTAAGATCCGGGAATGAAATCGCGACCAGTTCCCCTTTATAGTATCTTTTTTACCCCTCCGAAGGCCGGCTGACTGAATGTAGCTATATGCCTCGTGGGAGCGAGCAAGCTTCTTTGAATGATATTCAGAATTGTCGTCATCGAATGAACCCTTTTACATAATGCCTAACAACCATAAGCTAGTTAAGTTCCGCTGTCAAAATATATAGATACATCTTTCATAGCTAAGATACCTCTCCGAAAAAATCACCCGCGTACAAAAAAAAGGACACAGAAAGATAAACATGGGTTGATGTATTTGGCAAAAGTCCTTCATCTCGCTCCGTATACCGAACATTCACAAAGTCCCTGAGACGTACCGAGCTCCCAGGGCACATGTACAGGCAGTCGTGCGTCATGGGGCCGTTGCTATGCTGCTCTCGTACAAGGGGCGTCGCTAGGAGAGTATGTATTGAGATATTCCGGGTGTGATCCTTGAAGCGTCACTAGCTTTCAGTATTGGATCAAGCAAGTAGATGTGTTCCTTGGCTTCCACTCAAAGTGTACATACAGAGCAGTTCATCTACGGGATAAGGCTTTCATTCCCAACGATTAGAAGAAGAAACCAGTATCTAAGATATAACGAGACGGGGAAACATTAGGGCTGCTCCGATAATATTTTGCTTTGGCACCTGATATCTCAACATCATGAAGGCAACGCGATAAATCCTTTCGGAGAGCATTTCGCGCATGTTATTCAATGCATGTAAAGTGGAGTGGTTAATGCCTTCCGTTGCTTGGATGCGGACACTCAAGGTGTGCAACTCGGACTTGTTCCGACGGTGAACAGACCAGGCGCGGATTTGAGGACTGATGATTCCGCGATTGTGCGGGGTAATAATAAATCTGGGGAAATCTGGGGAATTCGCCCGACTGCCCGGCAACGAGCCTGCTCTTTCGTCAATAATGGAAGTCTAACATACGCGCGGAACAAGTTCTCGCTTGCGCCGCGGTCCCTTATGCCAAGGATCTTTATTTCCTCCTTTTCTTTCCCCCCGCAGCTATCATCCGGAGCCTGGCTCTTCCTGGAAAATGGCTATGAAGACTACACGTAGTATTTGTTTATATTGCCCTCCAGCCCAATTCATCTTCAAATACCAGCGAGATTTTTATTGGGCTAACAGGCTGCAACGGGCTCAAAACAGTCTCTCAGAATACTAGCAAGTTCACTACCATATCCAGACACATAACTCTTACTTGAGTCCAACGATTCCATGTTGAACAAGTTCGGGACGTCTGTTGAGGTTTCCTGCCTCACCTATTGCTTCAAACCAGTCCACGAGTTCGCGGCTCATCTGCGTTCCATCGACGAGAAACTCGTCTTGGGGGTCTGGATTACGAACAGGCTCCTGTGAATTGACGGCTCTAGAGCCATCGAGTGCTCGTCCATTTGTGGTTGCGCTACAGTCGGTTGGCGTATGGCGATTTTTCCGAAGTCCTATCTGAGGGGAGAGTCGGAGACTTCTTATAGATTTCCAAAGACGCTGTGAGATGTAGGATTTCATCGAGAAGCCTTTGGCGGGCCCAAGCGCCATGTAGAACTCATCCTTGCACTGGTTGTTGAATGGAGCTGGAGCATGGGCCACGGCAAGAAACAGAACGGCAACAGCGGAAACGAGGAACCAGTTGAAGGCAACCTGCTGAAGCTGGTAGATGTCGGAAGTCTTATTTAATTGTGTAATGAACTGGATCGTATCCTTGGCGATTTCCACGGCCCTCATTGACTTAACAGGATTCCGCATCATCTGCGCAGCTGTATGTAAGACCGGCTGGTAGATGAGCATCCAGTCACCATGAGCGTTAGGAATATCGCTCTTTGATATCAGGGGGCATCCATATGGAATCACTTGCAACGTTTCGGACATTGTTGAAGATCCTCATCCCAAGTTCACTGTGGCCGCTCTCCTCAGCGGTCAACGCGCAGGCGAATACTAGGTTCAGAATATCTATGTCGTCATCGTCGGGTGTCTCTGCATCAGACGAATTTTGAGAAGGCCGGGACAGGGACGGTGTCCTCATATGCGTGTACAGTGCATTAACGTGGCTTATGGTTTGCTCAAGCTCGAGGACAGGATACATTATTCCCATCTCTTCCTTGTACACGCGACATAGTCGCAATGCTTCCTTCTTGCTTATCGCCCAGAGCGGGTCGATGGATTGCTGATATTCAAATGTTTGAGGTGACAGGGAAGGGGAAGGCATGGGAGACGGTTCTTGCGTGACGTTGCCTTCATCGCCAAGATCGGTGGTGCCTCTGGTCTGTAGGCTCTGCCTAGCGATGCCGAAACTGAAAGCTGAAGTAGTTTGGCCATGGAAAGATAGCTTCGGGGCTGAAGAGGCCTTTTCCCGCTCTGCGTTGGCTACCGGATGCTGAAAAAGCTCAATTTTAGGCCCGGAAGACCGTGCTGCATCTGGTGCGACTAAGGTGTCCACCGTTCCAGAAAGCGTTTTCACCTGTTCTTGAAGACTGTGGACCCGGTGCAGCAATTGTTCAATATTACTGTGGCACCAGGGGATTTTTTTTTTCCCTTGTAGCTCTGATGAACAAGTGAGAAGTTATAGTACGCTAATCTCTACTCTCGAATGTAAACAGGCAGTATAGGTCTGCGTAATCCACTCCGGGAAGACCAGCTAGAAGCTGGTCTTGTTTTTATCGTTTCTATTGACAGGTGATGAACTCGGAGTCTAGGAGCTTCGGGCTGTACCTCTACCGTATTCTCTCCCACATCCTTTGTTATACCTCTGTCATACCTCTCTTCCATGGAATTCCAAAGACCTTCCAGTACATCCTCAACGGTCCCTCACACCACCATATCTGATCCCTCCGTATCTGGTCGACGCTATTGTGCCACGAGGCATGGGAGATCCTATGCAAGGGGATACTTTCCGAAGAAGAAATTCTTTGCAAAAACCGAACGTGCAGCCAGACTTATCACGTTGTTTTTTTTATCGGATGAGATTCTCGAAGAATACCAGCATATACTGATGTGAAAGCCTTAAGGAGCCTCCTTAAGGCCATGTGTGGTGGAACGAGCCGTACCCAATTAATGAGAGGTACCCATGCAGGCTACAGACCAGACTGTGGTGATCCCCCCCAGATAACTACCTGTTTTGCTGTACAGAGTATAGTCAGCAATCGCACCGGCAGAGAAGGCAGAAATGGATTGACTAACTCTAATTCTACATACATACATCCACCTAGCAACAACTTCCACTCCCTCACTTGCCCACCCTTGCAATCAATCCAGATCAACACCAATAAAAATCAAAACTCACAATATTCAAGAGTAGAAAACAAACATTTTATGAAAAGAATGAAAAATGAAAAACATGCAGCAGCCGGGATTCGCTGGTGGTCACCCACCCAACTACTAACCGGCCGGC
>Ga0008109_10000139_pt1 | contig 54293 bp, 47 predicted proteins | sample HigsolmetaGSP18D_FD_59306 | JGI IMG/M metagenome (GOLD analysis project Ga0008109, IMG submission 59306) | High solid enriched microbial communities from the Joint BioEnergy Institute, USA - SP1-8-D | ecosystem: Engineered > Bioreactor > SSF (Solid state fermentation) > Aerobic > Biomass ...
CCTCGTGGTCGACTCACATAGCAACCTGTCATATAGACATTGCTAGTAACACAGGCTTGTACTTACTATTATATTGCTCACCCCCTTGTTTCTTGTCTTCAAGATAAACCAACGACCCCCTTTAGGTCTAGTTATCTAGGCCTGTCGTTACACCTTCATCCTATTATTAGAGGACGGTCTCAGAGATTAATTATTTATATAATTTTCGGTATTTAAGAATCCTAAACTATCAGCTGTCACTGCTAGGAAGATATTTTCACCAGTTTGTTTCCGAGGATAACAAATCTGGACCCAAATTGTTGAGAGGATTGGAAAAGTTCTGTAGTTAAATTCTGTGAAATGTACCAAAAGCTTGTATGTATGTACTTAGCCAAAGTATAAATGGTTTATGAGTGTGTATATGTCTATACTCTCTGATTGAACCCCAAACATATCGAAAAAGTACAAGACAATAGCGACAGTGTCGCCATAAATGGAACATGCGGCGAAGATACTTGGAGTCGATTGATACTGTAGGATTAAGTTAGCACCAGAGACCAAATGAGAAAAATATATACCATCAAGTACGAAAAAATATGTCCCTTAGCTCAATCTTACAGTGTGAATTGTCGCCTCGTTGTTTGAGATTGAGATAGCAAACATTCTGCAGTACTTGAGAATTGAAATAGTCTCCCAAGTCAGCACATAATAAGCGTTGAGCCCCGGCTGTATCTCCGCTCCTTTTTAGCAGATGGAATATCTTAATTAATCTTAGCCACTTCGCCAAGGGTTCTCTTAGATAATGCCTACTCTGTCAACCTGCCTATCTCCGATATGGGATTTTTTTTATAACTTGCGACACAGCCTTGTCTCACCCTTCTCCGAGTACGCATAAGCAGATACCTGGCCCGGGTCAATCAAGTATGGACATAAGAAAAACTTGAAACAGAAGAGTAAAAAGAACCTTGGCAGATGATGTCAACATGATGTCTAGCTACCACAGCCGGAGAAAAGAAAGAAGAAATGAGACACAAATAATCTAGACGGCTATTCGGAATTGAGAAAAGTGCTGGATCACTTTGAATTCAGGACGAACAACACCGTATCTCCATCTACCTGGGTACCTATAGGAACATGACGTGATGTCCTTGTATATATAATTCTTGGGCCCGACTTTCAAATGTCTCGCAGCTGGCGGAGAATATCTAACCAAGTAAGCCGTGAGGGCTTCACATCAGACGCGCATGTCACGACCGATCGCCTTACTGCCACGCGACGGATATTTTGGCTATCAGAGATATGTACGGCGTACAAAGTAGTCCTTAGTGTACAGTAAGTGCCCCTGAATCCTACCCGGAGCATGCAGATAAGATCGTGGAGCTTTGACTGAAGACGGCCCTTCACTAGCGTGCCTTTATTGTCCTCGGCCAGATGACCAACCGGGAGCCAGACAATAACGGAATCAGGAGATAATTGAGCAACATGGACTTGCGCGAGTGTCTTGACACCCTCAGGCCGCTAGACAAGAGGTAGTCGATCACATGCGCAGTAAACCTGTTCACATATACCCAGCTCTTGCCGTAGTCATGCGCGTCCTCTTGGATAGGCTATTGGAGAGCGGGAGAGGTATCACAACGAACGGAAGCACAGAACCTCCTGATAATATTGCCATCATGAAACTGTCGGGGTGTTCTGTGCATCGGTCATCAGCAGAGCATAATCATCCATGCCCCCAATCAGCTTCAAAGAGACCCATTTCATGGACTAATCATCCTCCTTAACACACATTGTTATGTATCGATTAAGAGGAATCCAGAGGTGCACAAACAAAAGGTAAATCAAACTATCCACTTTCGAGATCTCATTATTGTGATGGCACAATGGCAGTGCTATGAAGCTGCCGATGAGTAAATAGGCCAAATAAGGAAGCTTGGCAAGGTTCATCACCAGGATCAGCCATTGCGAGGCGAAAAGAATCAGTCAAAATCAGCCTAGCTGTCTGAATGACTTTCACGGCCACAACTCAAAGAGGCAAAGAGCCGCGGGACGCTCCCAGAGCTACGGGTTCGTAGTCTACTCGAAAACGACCCACCCCAAAACACACCTGCTGCCTAACTCATAACAAAAACAATAATAATAGCGGCGGTGTATTGACGAGTCAGGAACTAGTTCACGGGGCGGTTACGGAAGATAACAATAAACAAGCTGAAGAATGAAGTTGGCTGAACTGGGGAACTCGATCCTCGAGAGTCGAAGCGGAGGTGAAGCCAAACAAGTGCCAGCCCGTTCTTGCCGCTACTACACGCGATTCCCTAGTGGCCGATGGTTTCCGGTTCCCACTCTGGTGTCTCCTTTCGCCTGGGCTTTGAGACGGAGGGATTGGATCAGGAAGGGAGAGGCTGAGACCTCTGAAGCGAGCATTTGAGGGAATACAATGAAAAACGGCAGGGAAACTTGCAGCATGGTCTCTCTCCAACTGCCCATTCAAGTAAGTATTTTTCGAGATACTGATGATGATGGCCTCCGTTTTCAATAACTTCCCGTTTCCTCCGCCATGGAGGTAGCAACTCGATGTACGGAAATTGGGGTTGCAAGCAGGATCTGACTACTCGATGACAAAATTGCGGCTACTGGCCCCGTGTCTCTGTCCTTTGCAGGCTGTTGTTCCAAGGAGAATCTTGACTTAGTAGCTGACAGCGACAGAAAGCAACCGCCGACCTGTAGCCTTATGGTGTTTCCTGTTCGACTTGCATCGACACCGCGTCCTCTTCCTGTTTTCCTTCCTCGCAAAGCTGAACGTCAGGTACCAGTGACGAGAGACAACGCTCAGCCCCATGTGATCTGAGATTGACGCCCCCAGTAACGCTGGTGGCACCGTCATAATTGGGATACACACTGCTCACTCCTGGGTGTCGCGGTCATGCCATGTTACTGACTCTTGACTGTCAAAGATGGCTACCGCTTCAGGAGGGAGGCTGACGCCGGACTTCAGCGCAGTCAGCTCGAGGGTACGGATTAGCCCCTTAACATGCTGCGATCGTCTGCCGAAGGCTGCAAAAAATCGACTTAGCTCGACAAAGGCTTGCTGTGATTCAGCATTGTCCAAATCACTTAGGAGTGTGAAGATAGCAGTGCAGGTTGGCTGGAGCATATGACTTGGGACCTGATTCAGGCCATAGGATTGACGCTCGATGCGGCAATATCTGGCAATTTCCCTCGCCGACCGGAGCTGAATGCTCTTTGCGTGCTCAGACTGAGGAGGCTGCGCTGCCTCTTTGAAATCGTCACGTCCTACAAAGATCCCAAATAATGTGATTACTGTCGAATGATACTGTGTCCTAGGGAAACGTCAATTCGCTGCGAAGAGTTAATAGACCGCCGATTTTCGATCCTTACCGCAAAAGCAGCACTTGAGGAACTGGCCGGCTGTCGATATCGAGGATTCTCGGTAGATTTTCATGCCAGTGCTGCAGCTTGGTATAGAGTTGATTGGCAGCTGTCCAGGTGTCATCGATGCTCATCCGTCGAGCCTTGTCAAACAGCAAATTCTGGATATCTACAACAATTTCTGTCAAATCGGACAAATCTGCCATAACGTAACGCAAAAGCGCAGGTTTTTTAGCATAGTCGATTTGGTTCGAGCGCGGATATGGGATCCACATTATGTCGTCGTCAAGATCGTACCCTGTATAAGGGCGGGATAATGGAAGGTCCAAATCCGCAACTTTTAGGAGAGTCATTGTCAACTGCCTAAGAGCGCTTGTTAGTTGACCTCTCATCAATGTACGGCGCGTGAACCCACGAGTTTAAAACGAAAATTCCCCAGGCAGTGAGGGCACAAGCATGCCGCATCTCTGCAGATACATTATGTTGACTATGGGATGACGGTCGAGAAGAAGCTGGAAATAGCCCAAGATCTTGTGCCAACTGTACTGCCTGTCTCAGCATCAGCCACCCAATCTTCTCCTCCCCCCGAAAGGTTAGCCTGCGATCTCAGAAATTAGTTGCTGAGACAGATAAACTGGGAATCGATTGCACGGGCAGCATACATCAGCACCATCAAGATGACGCCTTGTATGTTAGGAAGAGTGGCTTTGCCTTTTTCTGCCTTCCATAATTTCTCCGCTTCAGCATGGAAATGCTGACCACGAGAACTCATATCCCCAGGAACGGCAAACGCTTCCGGAAAATCCGAATACGTCTATTAGAGAAGGTCAGGGCAATCTCGGACGGGGTCGATGGGTGATTGCAGCATACACTTGCCAGAGCCAGTAGGCTGTTGACAAGAAATGGTGAGCAGAATTCTGAGTTCAGATCTCCCGAAGCCATATGCTCAAGGAAAAGTTGCTGGTCGATGAACTGCAAGAAAGGATGATTCCATGTGAAGTACAGAGAGACCAGATGAGACACAAACTGACTGTCGTCGGTGACACTGGTCCAAGGCTTAGCTGGGACATTGTACAGAGGGATATCACAGAGCTTCTCCAGAGTGATGAACTTGCGGCGAGAATAGGACTCGGAGGACAGGCGCTGCAGCTGATTTACCTGCGAGACCGCCTCTTCTAGACTGGCAGGAACCTTTGAGTCAGACGTCTCTTTATCGCGCAACTCACGGATGTTCTCTGAAATAGCGGCGGCGATATCACTCAACGAGGCGTTGCTGCGAATAAGGGTCAAGAGCCTGTCGACCCTTGTTGGCTCTGATGAGCGGAGAGACTCAATGAGTTGATAAAGCAGCTTCTTGTGATATTCAAGCTCTTCAATCGTACGCTTGACAGCAATCTTGCGCCTAAGGTCGAGAGTCTCGTCGAAAATACATTCCAAGTCTGCTGCTTCGCACGCTTTACATGGTGGCGGACGTCCGCTACACTGAAAAACGAGGAACAGTAAGCAACATGTCCATTTATTCAACTCGGGACAGAAGGCCCTACTTCAACTACATTTTTGAGGCTGAAGATCGAGCCAGAGCCTCAGAACTGACTGAATAAAGCAAAAGCTAAATATTTACCTTTCGTTTGGCCTGTTTGCATGCCAGGCATGCTGTCGAGTTCTTCTTTGGCCGAGAGGTGGATGCGGCAGAAGGGGCTGCCGCAGCACGAGGCCCGGGCGCAAGCGTTGGGAGCTTTCTGGGATGGTCGCTCATGTTCTGCCTCTCTTTTCAACAACTTATCGTGGAAATGCCTACCTACTTCCGGAGATCATCAGGTGAGGCGGCAGAGAGGCATACAATCTGTCTTCTGTGCTTTTCGAACCAGAAGGCGAGGCTGGAGAGACGATTTAAACCTTTGTCGACGTGTTGTTGACATTTGAAGGAGAATCGGTTCCTCCGCCCACTGTCCCTAATTGGCAATTGAGCGCTAACTGTTTCTCGGGCGCGATAGACGTGTCTGTCTGCACTGTGACCAACGGAGACCCGCTGCTGGCGCTGTTTGCTTCCTTAGAATCGACCAGTGGACATCTACTTGACAGATTGAAGCAATTCCCCAACCGAACTCTATCCTGGGACAGCTGCAGGAGAATCAACAGGGTTAAGTCTGCCGATCAGTTGCTCAGACGCCGGAAAAGAGATACTTTCCGGAATTATTGGCAGGACTGCAGCCAGCTGGTGAAAAACTCTGCATCACTCGATTTGAACGACTAGTGACTAGCTTACTTGCCCCACGGGCGCAATACAAAAGCACAAAATCATGCGGCTCGCGCATGCTAAGTCATGCGTAGCCCAGCAGATAACGGGTGGAGAAACCCGGCAACATGTCTTTCAATGATCAAATAGATCGACTGGGGCAGTGTCGTTTGAAAATCGAGACACCGTCCAATGTCGTCCTTTATATTGAGATTTTGTGAGACCTGAATCACTAAACTAAATACCTTGCGTCGATGTCTCCTAGCTACAGTTTTTGTATCGCAACAAATTAATGGCTTCTCGTGTCTGAATGGCCAGCCATAAAATCGACTTAACCAATGTTTTAACAAAGGTGTGTCTTACAATGTATTGTTATTGTTGTGTGGTTCAATAATCTACTATAGCAGCTTCAGAGACAAGGTTCCTGCGCAGACGCGAGCTACATAAACCAACTCGTACAAGGATACCCGTAGGTATGTCCCCGTCGATAAGAGATTCGACGTCAAATTGCCGATCCTCATCCTCTCCAGGGTGGCTATCCACCCTTTCTCTGGCTTAAGTAAGACTTTTCTGCTACCAATTGTTACCAATTGCCGCGACATGGCTCGGTCATGGACGGAGCTGCTTATTTGAGAGTCTTTCAGGTGTCATTATGACAGTTGACTGGGCATCACGTAATGCCTTCCACACAGGCAATTTATGGCTGGTGAGACGTGATCTGCATTTCTCATGAAAACCAGAGATGGTGCAAAATCGTCGCCCACCTCTCTCCACGCAGTTTTAGGCAAAACCGAAGTTCCCGATGAAAAGCATGGCCCGGCTAATAATTATATATGGCCCACGGGGTCCTATGAAGCCTGAGTGGCGCATTTAAAAGCAGGAGATATCGGCAAAACGGACCAGATTTGACTGGCCTTGTTCGCTTATCTGTGGGAGGCAGTTACCCCCGCAAATACCCATAATTGGGCGGGGTTCTGAAGACTGCTGACTGGCCTTAGTGAGGGTTCGAGATTTCCGGTCTCGACCACGTCTGGGATCGATTCTGGTTGATGTCTGCTCCTGACTTGAGATGTTGTCTGCGTCCAAGATTCTCAAATACTTGGCCAAGGATGTCAACCGATGCTGATACAACTGACAGCGATTGACAGGTACTGTATATTCTAACTTGGAACGTATCAGACAACAGGGCGCTTGAACCCTGACAGAATATTCGTTTTGACTTAGAACCTGCCCCGGCTTTACTCGTATTCCAATTTCTTCTTTCAGCTTTTCCTGCTTCTACGGCTGTTTCCCTCCTTGGAATCTGTCAACATACTGCGCATATACACGAAGATACACTGACTACCTAGGGACCGGAATATCTAACAGAGATCACAGAGAATAATGATATCTCGATTGAACGAAGCTCCAACCAAAATTATCAGTAAACACTCCATCTTCATAGACCACGGAAGTCTGGGAGTACTTAGGCACAGAAATTTCTAACCAGACAGATAACGCTCTTGAATACGGAACACTTCGTACACCTTCATGCCACACGAATCTTGTACCCGTTGGGCCCAGACCAGAATGCTACAGTAGTAGTAACAACGGTGATCGACGTCTGCTTCTGAAAACAAAACACTCCGCTGCATGCAATAAGTACTAAAAATGACCGGATGATCGAACCCGACTCCCGAGTACCAATTATAAGCGTCGATCTTTTAGCACGCTTACTACGGAGTTGGACGGATTGACGACGCCAAGCACTGTACAGTAAGCATCTCCGAGTCACAAGATGGTAGATCCGTCGGGCGGAATAATGCGTGCGTGGTAATGTTAGTAGAGCCTTTAGGTACTTATCAAAGGTAACTAATAATAATAGTCTGTCCTGGTTCGAACAAGGCTCGGCCCGAGGGAACAAGGTTTCTTGCATGGGGTTAAAGGAGACTTGCGGGCAATGGTACAGTAGATGGTGAACCATAGTCGATCTCCCGAAAGTCGTGATCTTAGTGAGATCATATCCCTGCACTAGCTCAGAGATACCTGGCAGTTAATCTCAAACTGAAGGGGATACTCGAGCCAGTCATGGAGACATGAGATATATGGATTCCAGTCCTGTCCTTGTTTTTGACGGGTTGATAGTCGTGGAATATTGCATCTCTATTTTTGACAATATAAATGACGAAACATCTTTAAGTAGTTTTTTCGGAGTATTATTTACCTAAAGTCCTGGGTTTACATGTTAATTAAGCATGGTTTAGAAATCTACACTCTTTGTTTCATAAGCTGCGTTTTCTTTAGAGTTCAATGTCCATGAAAAATTGCACAGTATTATTGAAGTGACTGCAATAGAAAGTACTTCTGTGAATCAAGAATAGAATGACATGCTTGTTAAGAGGACTGGGGTATCTACGGGTATCCATGAGGGAACACCACTAGCCACAAAGGCACTCCCTGGAGATCGCACCAAGGTGCATGGAGTCCGTGATGGGGAAGGCCGACGAGAGAGAATCGCAACTAATCAGAGCCAACAAAAGATCTAGGGAATTAGCGTAAAGGTAACCGCCCTCTCCTATAAACCCAGTAGTTTGGATATTGAAGATGGCAGAACCTCGAGTACATCCATGGAGCTTACGAAGTAGTCGTCGTTTATGACTACTCGCATGACCGACTGTCAGGCGGCAATGCTACTGTCTGCCCAGCGAATCCCACCGCCGAAGGACGCATAGCCTGCCAGCTCACCGTCCTCATCCTCTGAGTCATCGGCCCCATCGACAGAGAGAATCTGGAAACGGTTGACAAGTGGATCTGCCTTTTTCATTGGCGCTGCAATCTCGCTCTTTGGTGGAGTTTGAACTTTGGGAAGAGGTCCAGCACATTCATCAGGATAAAAACCAATCTTCATGCCCTTATAGGCCACGCGAGAAATCATGCATGAGCGGGCGAACAAGGCATTATGGACAGAGTTGGTCGATATGTAAGCATTCCCCTGGTTGAATTGCACGCTGATGACGACAAGATTGTGGATATGATCAAGGTCCTTGCGTATGCGCTCCTCGGTAATGTTTGGATTCACATTGTGAATGACAAGGTTTCGCGAAGCACCATTGCTGATCTTTGTTCCAACGTAAGGTGGGAGGTAGAACTGACGTTCACTCCACGATACTTCAACCTATAGCGAAAGTGGTTAGCTACTAGGTATTGGAAGTTCTACACGGGGTGGTTAGACTTACACGCTTGCCCGCTATGTAGATATCGCGGCGTTTGGCATAGTTCAGAAATTCTTGAGCGGCAGATCCCTCAACAAATGAGATGCTGGCCATTCGATCGCGGGCCCTAAGGAATATCTCGAGAAGAGCACCGCCTCGAACGACTTCGGTAATATCCTGATGAGTGGTACGATCTGATAATCCGCGGATGGCAATAGTACGCTGCTCCACACGTTCTGCACTCAGCTTTTCGCTGTTTGAGGCCCCACTACAGGCATCCTTCTCGTCACTGGAGAGAGAGGCACTATCGTCATTGAAGTTACAATGACGCGGGCGAGTTCCAAGAAGGTTTCTGTTCTCGTACGACCTAGCTCCCTCATGCCCACTTTCTGGAGATCCTCTGGGGTCTGTACCACCAGACGCTGCGTAGCCAAGTCCTTCGGTGCTAGAGTCTGTGGCAGCTCTTGCGTGGTCAGCGGCGGCGCGGTCATCTTGAACAGGCTTGTCCGGAGAGGAATCCGATCCATAGATCAATATCTGGTTATAAAATCAACATCATTACTTCCTATCGTTGTGGAATTATCCTAACATCGAGAGCCTCCGGAGCTAATCCACCACTGAGCAGTGAAGTCTTCAAATTATCTGATCGCGCTTAGTACACGTGCATCCGGCAGTCGTATCCACAGAGCAAGCCTGTAGAAGATGTGGAGGAGTCCAATCGAGAATAAAAAAAGCGGGGTAAACATACTGAACGCGCGGGATATGCGGAGCTAAAGTGTTGACAGCAGATTAACCTTTTCGGTGCCTTGTGAAGTTTCAAAGATGCCAATCATGGAGTACTCACCAGGTCTTCATAGTCAGATCTAGGGATTGTCACCATATCTGAGTCAGGATGGAGCGAAAACTTCTATCATATAAGTGTAAGCGTGTTAAGTCCATTGAAACTAGCGGTTGGATGATAGCTTCAAGCGGCGCAAGAGCCACAAGAGCCAGAATCTGAATTACCCCTTTCACCTGAGAAAGACATGTGCATGAGGACAGAGAGCGAAGCAGAGGTAGATTACTCACATGCTTAATCCTATACAAGAAACACAACGGTTAGTATCAACATCTCATACTGCCCTCAGATATGATCTGGACTGATTCATGCATAGAGATATGAATCAGGGCACTGGATAGCTTCATGGGTACGCCCAACTCACTATGACGGAGGCTTCACTCACCTTCTCAGAGATGGCTCAAAGCAGCCCTTCTCAGTAGGAACAAAAGTAGACATTGTGAGTAGCTGTCTAGCAGACACCAGCTGCGGACAGAAGAGTCAGTGAGAAAGACTAAAACCGAAGACAGCTAGGCCATGATGTCTGGAAACACGTCAAATCTGGGGTCTCGTGCCGAGCAGGAAGCGTTGAAGATCATCCCGACCCCATGCAGGCGCGACCCACACGAGATGGGGACGCAGCTTTCCCCTCAGGTTCGCATATGGGAGATGCAACTTACTGAGTACCCAGTACCCAGGATAACCCAGCTGATGATCTTCAGGTTTTACTTGGGAAGAAAATGCGGGAAGATGCGGGGCAGAAAAACCAACAGACGAAGTGGCTATATCTGGAGCTCCAGAGCTGTACGGCGAGAGTTCGGTTGGGAGATCCCTGCTAGTGTAAACTCCGTGGCGCGGTGTTGGTGGATCAAAGAAAGCTCAGACCCCTTATTATCTGCCATGATGCCCGGGGATGAGCGCTTCTCGGCGCTGTCTCATCCGGTTGATTGGACTGTGTGTGTCAGTCGGATCAAGGACCCAGGGAAGATCCATAGCCAGACAACTGTGGGGATGGCAACTAGTAACGCTGGCAGAGTGGTTCACAGTCAAATCGCTGCGGCTCGTGAGCAGCAGCACACTTTTGCTGATCGGGCGGTAGAAGATAGCACGTCAGTACAAGCAGTTCACCAAGATGTCTCTGTGGCTTGGTGTAGAGTCAGGATAAAAGTGTGCATGCGGAAGCCTTTTCCTTGAGGTCCACGAGGTCAGTTCATCTATATATAGGGCTGCCATCTTGTGCCCCTCATGGTGCTACGGTGGGCACCATGTTGTACAGTACCTCAAAGACCTGCGGCGCTTTAAAGCCCACCCTTCGCCAATGTCGCTAGCTTTCTACGTTACTTAATTTACATTGCAGCGGTACCACAAAAATAACACCTCAACATAGAGCCATAGACTGCTGGATAAAAGGGGAGAAATAAGCAGTAATGATATATTGCCCACCTGCAGTTGCATGTCAGGGGGATGTTGAATCTGGTATCGGGTTAAAAAGAAGAGACCAGAATATGAATATTCCACATGGAAACAGTATATCTGAGAAGTAAAACACTGAGACACAAGATTAACCATATCTCTTATTAATAGATACTGTTTTCATGGATATGCGCCACAGAAACACATCGGCAAGCAGATGGAATATGCCTTTATTCTTTTGAGGGCATTACCTTGTTGGCTACAGTGTGTCATCTTTAATGGCTTTGCACTAAGTAAATAATCTAGGCTGCTACTAAGCAGTTAGAAAGTTGATTTCAGAGTATAACTAGGTACTTAACATGTAAAAGCAGACGTACTCATCAATATATTGGGGCAGTCGAATCTTCCAGTTGGCCACAACGTAAAAGGCCTTGGTTGGGACGATTATTTCGACGCACGATACTGGTCTCGCTTGGATTGCAGTTGAGATATATGCCGTTTGAATTGGCATATAACTGTAAGTTGGTACCATCAGTACTTCTACCCCTTTAACATTGTAGTGCTTGGGGTTTGTTTTCGGTGGGTTAGCAACATTGACTTTTGACCGCTGAATTCTGGGCCGGCAACTGGTTACGAAGACTCTGCGGTTGTCTTCTCCAAAATAGTTTTCATCATTTCGTTGCCGAGCTTGACTGCTTCGGGAAATCGAGGAGCGAAGTACTGCTGAATCCGTTCAAAACGGTCGCGATAGGACTCAAAATCACCAAAGGAAACGCACTCGGACCACGCCTGTTAGCAAGAAAATCGAGAGTCAGCAAATGAATCAAGGAATGCCGGAAACTCCGGCAAGTCTATCAACGGAGTTGGACTCCAACATAGCTTCCTGAAAAAGCTTGAGAGCAAAGGCTGCGTGGGGTAGATATTTGATTTCAAAATTTCCAAACAGAGCATAGGCTACTTACGCGAGCCGCGAACGTAAACTCCAGGTCGTCAGAGCGGAACGTGGTGTCATCAATGGCGATATCCAATGTCTCCTCAAGCAGACTAGGATTGCGGAAGAGATACTCCGTTACGCCCAGCCACAGACGGAAGAGCTTAGTACAGTGCACATGATCAGCAATGTTATTCGAGAAAAGCCAAGATCAGGAACAAGCACTCACTGGAGTTGAGCAGATCATATGGTCATAAGGGACAATGCCAAGCTTTGACCAGCAGTCAACAATCGCCAACAGACTCAGATGATTGTTGGGAGGGGCCTTCTCGCGGGAGCACTTGGATAGGGAAAATCGATCAAGTACTTCGTCTTTTAGAAGCAAATCCTGCCCTGCCCTGTCTGATTTAAAGACTGCTGCCCCTGCTGCCTTCACTCGACGCTTCAACTCCTCTCTGTGACCTCCGATCATCAATTTAAAGAGCTCCGTCACAGACTGAGCATATTGTCGAATCTGCTCTTTTGCAGCCGGGTTGAGGATAGCTAGGCCAGCATAAACATGCCACTTATTTGCGTAAATACGCAAGGTGATATTAATCTTGACGTTCTCGATACCGCCAACCCAACGTGGGATTTCCCAAGGAAACTGGTTGTTAGCCTGCCACGCAGTACCCATACTGAGAAATGCAGCATGCGTGACTGCCTGTGTATCTGCAGTGATACGATCATGCATCTCGCCACTGAGATAAACGTATTTAGATTCGAACGAAGAGAAGACCTCTTCCACAAACCTCAAGCTTTCATCAGAGGCTCGATGTTGGATGAGAACCTGATCCAGGATATTAACATGATTATAATAACTCTAGACGGCAAGATATGCGCAGCAGACCATACCAATGGTTGACCTTTTGGATTAACATTTGGGCCGTGGAGAGAGTGACACGAAATAATTTCTACATCCGGGGGAAGGTGTTTATCGAATGCAGCCAGCTCTGGGGCCTTGCAAGACGTCTGCCCGCCGACGATCGCACCAACTTTGGTTGCTTTCCAAAAGTTAGAGAGGGATGGAAGCGATGATAAAAGAGCTATCAGATGTGATAACATACAGGGCCCATATTCGGCGACTACCTTGTCAATGACTGCTGCCTCTACACTGTAGATAATGTAATCGCTAATTCTTGAAACCAGATGCCCATTCGGAAGGATTGTGACACCTTGCTACATACAATGAGTTTCACCGGGACCGCAACAGTGGCGACTGACATACTTGGAATGCAAATTCCTTCTTTAGGGCATCATAGTTCTCGGGCTTATCACACGCGTTAATCCTTCAGGCAGAACCTATCATTAGCATACTTTTCTGTTGTCACTAAAGGACGGTAAGTAAAGAAGTTGACGACCTGGTAAAATAAGTTAGCAGTTGAGCAACACAGAATAACTGAGAACAATAGGCAAGAAAGAGAACAATGTTTCAGAAAAGATAGTGAGGTAGCGTGGATTTTTCAGCACAGACGACCCGACAATTAACTGCCAGCACCAGAATGGTGAAGCAGTCAGACCGCCAGGTCATACTCCAGCCAAATGCACTCTAGTCATCATACACAAGCAGAAAAGCAGAAAGGATGGGCAGCTTACCAACTAACAACGGGCCGTTCCGCCATGGGTTCTAGGCAAAAGGGGAGGATAGGCGCAAAATTACCTCCACCCCGCGTTGCTTAACCGCTGGGCGTACATCTTGCCCATATCTCCCATTCCAATGATGCCAATTGAGGCTGTCTGCTTAGTGAGCTTCATTTTGAAAGGCAGACGACTTGCTTCAAAACAAGAGGTTTGCTGAAGATGAGAGTCTGTCAGTGAGACAAATGAGACATTACAAAAGACAGCATCAGAAACATAACAAGTTCATGCACTACCTGACGGATGCTGCTCCGTCAGTCTCTGGTAATTAGTCTTTTTAAGAAACAGGAAATGGGCAAATGATGCCAAATCCTGGGAAAACTCGAGGAGATTCTGAGAAAACAGAGAAAAGAAAATTTAAGACGTGAAGTGCGCAGGCGGAGAAGCGGACGGAAGAACCTAGTCCACTTTTGACGCATTCCTTGTCGGCCCGATGTTGCACCGAGCATGGTCAGCCCTGGAGTCACGTAAACGGTAATTCCATCCTTGAGGCCTTAGGCAGCACTTCGCTTGGCCCTGCGCAGGTGGTCGGTGGGTTCTTCCGAAAAAGTTTATCGACCAATCAGCGTTGACGTGGGGTACTCTAGGGCACACAGGGCCAATTTTCTGTGTGAATGTCTACGCTCATCATCGGCGAGATTCTCCTGTTTCCTTTCTCTTTCCATATTCCATCCACAGAGATCCCCAATCCACCACAGTCACAATGCCTCCCAAGAAGACGAGCACCCGCCCTGAGAACGTCTCTCTCGGCGCTGCCGCCGGAGATGGTACGTCCTTTTTCCTCTCATGCGTGAGGCGCATACCTATTACGCAGTCTTACTGACATGATACAGGCAAGCTCAACTTCGGTGTCGCCCGTATCTTTGCCTCCTTCAACGACACTTTCGTCCATGTCACCGATCTCAGGTTCGTGAGTCCTTTTGCATATGATTGATTTGATGCGCACCTTTTTCCCGTGCGTCATGGGAGTCGGAACAGTTCGAGGACTGGATTTCGTCTCGATACCGCAGGATGGCATGCAGAGGCTAATATTCTGGGTGATTCCAGCGGCCGCGAAACTATCTGCCGTGTCACCGGTGGTATGAAGGTCAAGGCTGACCGTGACGAATCCTCCCCCTACGCTGCCATGTTGGCTGCTCAGGACGTCGCTGCCCGCTGCAAGGAGCTGGGTATCAACGCCCTCCACATCAAGATCCGTGCCACTGGTGGTATGTATACAATTGCCATTATTCTGCCAATTCGTTTCCTAATTCGTCTCAGGTAACGGAACCAAGACCCCTGGTCCTGGTGCCCAGTCTGCTCTCCGTGCTCTGGCCCGTTCCGGCATGAAGATTGGCAGAATTGAGGACGTTACCCCCACGCCCCACGACTCGACCCGCCGCAAGGGTGGTCGCCGTGGTCGCCGTCTCTAAATATGTGCGGTGCACTTCTCCAATTCCTGCTGCGGGTTTCTTGCAGCTGGAGCTTGGACGGATTGGAGGGTACCTGCGGGTGTCTCTGCCTGCGAATGTGGATGGAATAAACGCGAAGAACGGCATTTTCGCCTGGTCTTCATTTTTCTTTCTTCCAGTCAGTTCTCAGATTTGGGAATACTGTAGCTCCCTTATGTCACGATACCAGCTACTCAATCAATGAAGTATCTCAACTGAGGTTAATCTCCGAGTAATTTTGATTACGCGATGAAAGAGAACAATTTTCCAAGATCGTAATTTATCCACTGAAATCGCAGATTCATAGTATTGTTGGTTGGGGAACCAATTAGAGTCGAATCAGTTATAGTCGCAAAAAGGTTCCAAACGAAGGCATGATGTAACCCTACAGAAGATGCGGAACGAAGTTTTCAGCTTTCTGCGACCAGTGAATCGAAAAAAAAATCTACCCCCATTACCTAGAAACCTGAGAAATTTGAGGGACATTTTCACATGCGGAGCATGTGCTTACATATCGCCACCTTTCACTAGAAGTCTCTCACTCCCAAGGGTGTAAGCTTCTTCAACCATACTCGCTCGGGTCAGAAACCCGCTGTCAACTACGACAGCGCCACCCGCTTCAACAAATTGAAAGCTCAACCTGAGCTTTCCAAGGTTCTCTCGTTCCACCTTCGCATTCTCATACGCATACCCTCCGAGTTTTATTTACATAACGAGACAAACCATGCCGCCCCCATCCTTATCGCCAACCCCGACCATCCTCCTCCCCCAACTACCCCCGAAGACCCTCGTCGGTATCGACCTCATAACCTTCACCTCGACAGCGAACTTCCACGGCATCAGAGACCTCCCGGAGGGTTGGCACTTCCTCTACACAGGCACCACCGAGAGTTTGTCCCTCAGATGCGGGTCCTGGTTCTACGTCGGTGATATCTCCGCCGCGGCGGCGGCAGCAGGGTACGACAAGGATCAGACTACGGCCGTCGTCCGGACGCAGGACCTACACGGTGGCGCAGAGATCCGGATATGGAAGTGGGATCAGAATATCGAGGCCCTGGTGCCGCTGAGGGCGGACAATGATGAGGAGAGACAGGAGGCTATGCGGCACAAGGCGAACTTGGGCGCAGTGTGGCAAGGTGGAGGGCTGTTTCGGTATCGGAGCCGTGTACCGCCATCGAAGACGTCATCATCTTCTGCTGGGAAAAGCAGTAAAAAGGACGAGGAAGTTGATGAGGAGGAGAACGAGCAAGAAGGGAGAAGTGACTGGGTTGGTCTGACGCGCTGGCTTTCGCCGCAACTGCTGTCGCGCGTGGTGGGAGATCCGGAGCTGGATGTCGATGGTCGCCCCAGGTGGACGGTCACTTCCGGGAGTACGGCGGAGCAGGATGCGGATCATATCCCGGGGTTGAAGGGACCAGGGGCCGATGGGGTCGCTGGTGAGCAGGAGAAGGAGCTGCGCTTCATTCCTGTCGACCTCAAGCGGACCTGGCGGGAGGGAGCAATTGGACGGGAAAGGACCGAGGCTGCGCAGGACAGATCGTGGGCACTGGGAGATCTGATACGACGGTTCTCAGTGTCGTCTGTATCTGGCTCAGCGGACGAGCGCACGGGGGAGGCGCAGATCCTGGGGGAGCTGCAGTTCACGTTCCTTATGGTCCTGACAATGATGAACTTCTCGTGCCTGGAGCAGTGGAAGAGATTACTGAGCTTGATACTTACGTGCCGTGCGGCGATCAAGGCCAGGGAGACGTTCTTCAAGGACGTGCTACAACTACTACGGCTACATTTAAGGCGGTGCGATGATGTTGAGGGAGGGCTGTTCGAGATGGATGGGGATGACGGCGGGGAGTTTCTCAGGAAGCTACTAATAGGTTTCAAGAGAAATGTGGATGAGGTCTTCGACGGCTCTGGGTCCATGGTCAAGTCTGAGCTGGATGAATTGGAAAAATGTGTGAAGAAGGAGTTCGGCTGGGAGCTCAGACGAGAAGCTATAGTCCGGAAAGGCATGTTGCAGCTCGAGGACGGCGAGCAAGTAGAGATGGAGCTCAATGATTCGGATCCAGATGAAGAGACAGGAGAGTATGCGCCTGTTGTGGTTGATCTCGAAGGAGAAGGCAATGCAGATGCAGAGCCAGAAGATGAAGAAGATGTAGATATGGGAGACATGCGGATGCAATGATGGTGAAGTCCCAGTGGCTGCCAGCTCATCATAAGTTCTCCGTATTGCGATGCTGCCTTTAACCACGTGATATCAGATTTCGAGATAATGAAGCTGCATCCTAACCCATTCAAAAACCCAACCGTGCTGCACACAATATTCCGGGTTTTTTTGAACAAAGGTAAAAAAAGCTGTCATTTTCAGAGACCTGGCCTAGTCTATCTCCAGTTGAGAATGCGCCAGTATCCCACATAATAACGACATCCATAACCATTGATTTTTCTGATCCCCGGAGCCACACCAGAACGTCCCCAGACCAACCAACAGCACCATTTTAACGGTAGGACTTCTGGTATCTGGCACGAGCACCTCTACCACCGAACTTCTTGGGCTCAGCGCGGCGGTTGTCCGCAACGAGCAGGGTGCGGTCGTACTGGACGAAAGCCTGCTTCAGCTGGTTCTTGGAGTGCTCGTCGACATACTTCTGGTAGTAGGCAACGATGGACTTGGCGATAGCCTGACGGATGGCGTAGATCTGGGAGGTGTGACCACCACCGGAGACGCGGATGCGGATGTCGACACCGGCGAACTTGTCGAGACCGACGATGAGGAGAGGCTCATAGACCTAGTTTTGAAACATGTCAGAGGACGTCCATTGGAAATCGAGACGGCCGGTGCGACAGTCTTTCGCGGCGCCAGGTGGAGAAAAAAATTGTCGTACCTTGAATCGGAGGATCTCAGGCTCGATCAGGGAAAGAGGCCGGCCGTTGACCTTGATGAGGCCCTTGCCTTGCTGTTGTCCGACTCAGTAATTGTTCTTCCGCCCAGATCTAGCTTTATAACATATTCCCAACATCCAATTACAACTCATCGACAATCAGGGACTGTTTCGTACCTTGCAGTGGGCGACGGCGGTAGCTGTAGTCGCATATCAAGTCAGTCTTGATTTTCTGCGCACAAACTCCCCTTTCAGGGTTAGGAAAGAAAAGTTACTCACCCGTCTTCTTCTTGCCGAAGCATTGCACACTCGGAATGGTAGCCATGTTGGGTGGATGGCCTTGCCGGTGTCGAGAAGAGTGTGCGAGGTTCGAGAGGGTGTTGTCGTATCGTCGTCGCAGTCTTCTCGATTCAAGGTGTAAAATCCAACCTGGACTGCGGGTGTGCGGGCTTTCGCTTAGTGTGCGCGCTAGTCGAGTCTAGGGTTACGCTGCGGTGCCCGCGTTGCGGTGCGAGACTTTGTCACGTGACATATAGCGCATGCTCAACTTTGAAACTCCGCTCGGAGAGTTCGGAGGGGAATCGAGCTCGGCTACAGGAAGGGTGAGCTCTCACCAGGCCTGGATCTTCATCCATTGAGTTCCATTCTCTCGCAATCCTGTCTATGCAATAAGTCCTGATCTCGAAAGGCGACTGAATTCCTTCCCCTCCGCTTTCCTTCCCTCGTCCGCGGACCACATCATATCCACCCAAGATGTCACAGACAATCGGAAAGGTAAAACCTCTTGCTTCTCTTCTCAATCGTACATATATAGCTCATGAATATACGTACAGACTCGTCTCGCATTCTCCCGCGCATGGCACTACATCGATGTCGGCTCTGATCCGCGCTCCCTCGGCCGCATCGCCTCCTCAATCGCCGTCATCCTGATGGGCAAGCACAAGCCCATCTACGACCCCTCGACCGACTGTGGTGACTACGTCGTCGCGGTCGGCTGCCGTGATCTCAAGACAACTGGAAAGAAGCGATTCCAGAAGACATACTACACCCACTCGACCCGTCCAGGTGGCCTGAAGAGTATGACGATGGACAAGATGTTCGAGAAGTGGGGAGGCGGCGAGGTGTTGCGGAGGGCAGTGAGAGGGATGCTGCCGAAGAATCGCTTGCGGGACAAGAGATTGGCACGATTGAAGAGTGAGTGGTCCTCTTGTTTATTTCTACGGCTTCGATGTTGCTGTGGTGCTCTGGATGAAGTCAGGGATAACCCACTTTGCTACGTCTGAATTTGGAGATGGTGGATCTATTGGATCACTGCAGCATGCTTTATTGATTTCCGGTTCCCCGAAGAAGAGATCTGTGCTGACTCCGTTGCACTGCAGCCTTCGAAGGTCTTGCGCACCCCTACAAGGAGAACATTGTCAAATTCGGCAACCAGTCTGTGATCGGGAACACGCCCGAAGTGCTGGAGACGCTGCGGAAAGCTAGATCATCGTAGCGTGACGAAGCCCCGCGCTTAACACATTTGCCTGCATAGCTTAGGATCTCTGTAACCTATTTCCTTGTTTAACTTAGGAGTGCATGGGTGGAGTCCATCGGGATAACGCTATTTTGACATTATCCGATATGTTACACTATCTAAACGGAAACCAAGAGGGGATCTGTTTGATGTGAATCATGTTTGATTCTGTATTCTATGAAAGATATCAGCACCAATGCTCGAGAAATACCCACGCCAATTTATGTACAGTTCTACACACTCCATTCGTACGCCCAGTCTCATAACTAGAAGCAGATCCAGCCGTTTCGAAATCCAATGGCTACAGTTTTGCGCTCTCCGATCTCTCACCTGACCGTGCTACAGTGCACTTGATCAGGCCGTTTGGCGCCGTCTGAGGGGCGTACACCTCAGCGTCCTTACCGGTGTTCTTAAGTCCCTTGTGCCAGCTGAGATCTGTAGAAAAGCATGCTCGTTAGCGATATTCGATATGTCCATGGGAATCCCTTACTCACCAACTTCAAAGTAGTGCTTGTTCGGCAAAGAGTATTCCACAGTTTCGACCAGCGGAGCAGCGGCCAAGATCCCCTCAGCCATCTTGTACATGGTGTTCTGCACGCTGGCGCTGTTGTCTTCCGCAAAGGTCTTGAGGGTGATGTCCCGTGCTGCTGACCAGGTCTCATCGAACTTGGGAATCTCCGCCTTGACGGCGTCCAGGTTGTCAAAACGTTTCCACTTCCAATTGGCATCAACCTCGGTGCTGAGGACCCGGTCCCAAGTCTCTGGCAGCGTGGTGTACTCGTCACGGACGAAGCCCCAGAACTGCGAGTTAGTGCTCTTGAGAACCATCAAGCCAGAGATGGCCGACTTGATGTCAATGCCATTGTCCCTGGCCACGTCAACCTGCACGTTTCGCGTCTCGTTGCCGTCCCGCAGGAAAGAGTGCGGGTGTGGTTGACCGTCTATGACCATGCGGGTCCAGCGATGAGTGACGATGTTGACGTGGGCCACGTGGATGTGGTTGTACTTTTCGATAAAGTGGGTGCCAACAATGGAGCCGAACAGCTCTGGCGGAGTGACGGGGTGCAGCTTGGCCAGGATATAGATGGTGTTCTTTATGGAGTCGGTGGCCACCACGACGCTGTTGTCGGCCTGGGTGTAACTGCAGTCCGTGAACATGGATGGTCCGGTCAGCAGAAGAATAGCAGGCAGCTTACGCCACATCAATTTCTCCCTCGAGCAGCACGCAGACAGTCATCTCAACGACCGTGTGAACTCCGGTTTCCTGGTCGCGGTGGACCTTGTATACGCGGACATTGTCCTTGCCATAGCGGGCAGCGGCGAGCTTGGAAGCCATGGCGATCACTACCGCAGATTGTGTATCTGGTAATCGAAACAGCAGGACCAAGGTTTATGAAGGAGAACTGGGAGAGCTGTAGAAGAGAAAGTCTGTTGCTGTAGAGAGAATTGGTGCCAATGTGCCTGGCAACAAGGACGGCGAGGGACCGGTCTTTATATATGGCTTATCACCGCTTTACGGGAGCTCGAGACTATATGCCGGAGACGAGCGGCGGGCAGGAACGCAGCGGGGACCAGCTGCCTGGCCGCAGCTCCTGTGATCATGGGTCACGCACCCAATGTCCGGGGGGCTTGAGGGCAACAGACCCCGAGGTTTCGGGGGGAGGATGACGAGCTTCGACGCCAGGCGTCGGCCAGCTCCGAAGCCCGCCAGCGGACACGGCGCGGAGACCGCTGGGACGCGGCTGGTTGGCGGCCGCGGTGGATCTGCAGAGCCAAGCGCTGCTGCTGTGAGATGGGCGATCCGTCGCTCGGGCCCCTCACGCGTGGCCGGCGTGGGTCCGGCCGTTACGCCGTCCTCCGTATCTTATCAGAACCGCCCTCCGTCCTCCGCCAAGTAGCGCACACAAGCGGCTCGATTCCGAAGGTATGCCCCTCCATGCGCTGAGCTACACTAGGTGGTCTCTGCGTGCATCCACAAATGGCGGAACTGAACCTAGACGACAGGAGAGATGATGAATTTCTCCTGCAGTGGTGCTGGCTGCAGCGACAGAGGATGATATGGAGGTCATCTTCCCCAGAACCGCTTCCACGCTTCGGCCTTTCACGACTTCTCCATCCTTTACTCACCACGTGTGATATATTTCCATGCTATAGTCTGCTTCTGCACTCTTCCAGCTTATCTTGCAGAATTTATCTGTCTTCTACTTATGGCATTTGCCCTATACCTGGTTCCTCGATGCCAAACATCTCAGGCAAATATGATGTCAAGATGTGCGGTAGACAACCATTCAAATATCACAAATTTGAGAATTGCTGTTTTCATCCTCTTTTATCGATATTATGTTCACCAACTAGTCCATATCTCAATCGACTATCCTGTCACTCGTTTTCGTATTCCGCTGCTGCTCATGCTGATGCATTCAAGCCCAACGGAGCGAGCCATCCCCAACTCTTTCCGTCTGTATACCGGCCAACAAAGCTGTTCAGTGTGATGACCAAATACATCATGGTTAGCGCTCGGGAATAATAGGCTCCACAGCAGCAGTCTCTCTTTCCCCGGCCTGTCACTGCTACCATCCAAGGGAGGATTCTTTCTGCCTACTGGCTTACTGGTGAATCCTTTTCGGTATGGTCATCAGAGACCCCTGTCGGCTATTACGACTGTGGCTCTAGATGAGCACGAATACTTCCGTTGTGGCATGATTCGTGCTTCTCGGACACTTCTCGGTGAAAGCAGGTCCAAATTACAATGTGTCAAGGAGATTGACGTTCCTCAGTCTGTCTACATTTCCTAGGATGTGACTTTGACACTGATCGACTTTCCGGTCTGTTGCCGTTTCGTAGCCCATCCGTCGCCTGCGCTGGCAAGCGACGGACTCCAGAAAACTATCATATAGCCCTTAACGTATAACCTTGTTTCTAATTTGATACTTTGCTGCTTTATGCATATATGTGCTTACTTGCGTATACGACCATATTATATATGAAAATTAACCTCGTAGGAAGCTATGTTAATCAATCGAACCTAAATTTATGAGAATCAGAGTTAGGGTTTAGGTTTCTGTAGCTAATCTGTACCTTACACGTGTCTTCCGGAATCGGCTTTGTATCCCTCAGCGCTGCATTCCTCAGCAGATAAAATAATAGAAGTAATGAGAAGTACTTTCACCTAGCTTACATGTCCTCGAGACTCGTGAAGGAAGGTGAGGACTACTAAACTGTTGATTTTTCAAGAATCGACTATCCGCGTGTTCAGCTGCTGAGAACCCTGATTCGTTTACAACACTGGAACAAGAAGGCTTGGTCGCGAACTTGAACAGATGGAAACAAATTTAGGTAATAATAATTTCTGCTCGCGATATCGCAGTGTCAAATTCAATAGCCTGAGGATATATGTCGACTGGAATTGTGGCCTTAGGCAACGAGAAAATCTTAGTCAGCCCTCGCAGGCACGCTAAGAGGGATCCACCCACGTCTGTGAAACGAACAGCGGTACCCCCCATTCGGAGGGACAGAGCCAACATCAGACGGGGGTCTGGATACCTTTGCTGCAGTCCGTTTCGCCTCGACTTCTCTTTGTTTCCCCACTAGTTGTCGCACAACTAATTGATGATGTTTCTTCGACCTTAGAAACGGTTATCTGTCCCCACGACAATTACAGTCCTCCCTCCTGGACTGCTCCGCTGTAGCGCAAGTTCGCAACTGGCCGAGGTTATCACCGACGTCGATCCGACCTAAAAGAACACCTCCAATTAGCCTGCCGTTTACTACCTTAGCCTCCCTCGGTCTTCAAATATACTTCTCCTGATCTTCTCAATGCTATTCTACATTCAGTTCATGTGCGACGGATGATACACGGGTGTCTGCTGCTAGATGGAGATCTATGGCGTCTGCATATAAAGTAGGGTCCTCTGCGACACCGACTCAGCACCGCGGGCTGGGTGATGGAAGGTCATTTTCCAGCCAGGAGGAAGTCTCTGCGGATGGAAGCTGGACCGATACCGCCTCGCGCACAAACAGAAATGGCCGCTCCGCGTCGGGAGGCAGCGCTTCAATCGGGTCTAGAGGCCCTCCTCCTGGTAGCTTTAGTTCCGAACTGAAGAGCGTGAATACTACACGCAGCATTACGCCGCGACCTGATATTTCATTCGCCAGAGGAGGGAACAATGCCATCAACGAGGATGAGGTTTCCAACACGGAGCAGCGCCAGGCGATCCTTCGGGATAAGATTGCGAAGGAGATGAAAATAAAAACGGGAACGGAGAATATGTTGGAAGCGTTACTGGCCAAAAACCCAAAACAAACCAAGGACCAAAGGTTGAAAGTAGAATCGGAGCTGAGTTCGTCAAACCGCAAGCTCGCGGAGCTGCACCATGAGTTAGAGGAAGAAATGCTTCGTGCGCAGGCTCCGTCGACACCTCCTCGAAGTCGCCTCTCCGCTTTGTTTCGGGGCAGCCCTTTGCGGTCACCCTCTCGTGCTGCTGACTCGGTCGATGGTGACCCTGAGGATGCAGAAGGGGAAACGGAGTCACCAACATACGTCCTTGCGGAAACACTACAAGCTTTGGAGATCGAGGGAATGTCTCCTGACTATTACGTTGAGCGTGCGAATAGCCTGGTCGAACTGTTCAAACGGTACCCGACTTTGAAGTACGACCTGGAGTGGTCTGTTTTTGGTTTGCGTGTACAGGTAATGCTTCTGAGCGATAGCAAGGAAGTTGTTGCGGCTGGATACCGCTTGACCCGTTATGCTATCGCGGACCGCAAATCCCTCCAAATCATTCGATCACTGCACACTGATGAACTGGTGATCTTGTCTCTTGTCAAAGAGACAAAGGCCAGCGTAGAACGGGAGCAAGCGCTTAAGTTCGTGCGAGCTTTCCTGGATGTGAAGGATGGAGTCCATGAGATTTCTCGTGCGGTAGTACGTACCATCGTGTCTATCGCCGAGCACAGCGAGGATCGTCTGAGGAATATCTGCATAATGACCCTTGCGGAGATCCTAGTTAAGGATCCAGGGTTGCTCTTCTATTCTGGAGGGATTGGTACATTGAAAGATGCTCTGGCAGAAGGAACATTTGGCGCTTCAGAGAGTCTGATGGCAAGCTTCTTGCACGTTTTCGATGTCCCGCACAGCAGAAAGTTCCTTAGGGGTGGTTGCGAATTGGAAGCTGTTCTCACTCCGTTTACGGACTCATTGGCTGACACTGTTCGTAGCGGGCGATTAAAGTCCTCCGCCAAAGCGATTTCAGCGATGCTGAAGTCCTGGCCTGGCCTTCTGACTCTAGCAAAAGACAATGCGAAGCCTCTGAAGTCGCTTCTGCAATCTCTCCACTACCCTGACCCACAGGCAAGGGATCTTATTATGGAACTCCTGTTCGACGCTCTTCGGATCAAACCACCTTCCTGGTCCTCGTCTTTCCTGGCCGGTAGAAGACTTACCACCTATGGTAGGGTTACTAATCTTAGATCTGAGTCTGATACTAAACAGCTGCGCGCGATGTACGACGATGAAAATAACAGGTTTGATCTTACGGCCCATTTTTCGGCTCTCATACTCGCAACGCTGCTCAAGGCGGGATTGATAAAGGTATCTCATCCAATAATCACCGTTCCACACTCCAAGAGGCTGATTACGCTCCAGGCTCTCTCTGATCTCATTGAGGAAGAAAAGGATGCGTCTCTCAGGCGAAAGGCAACCCTGCTGCTCACAGAAGTCCTTAAGCTTGCCCATGAGTGTTTGCCTCCATCCATTAGTGCCAGCCTCCAGGTGCTTCCGGATCTACTTCCAGCGGCGGTGAAGTATGAACTTGAAAATCATGACTCTGCCATGTCAACAATCTACCAGATTGACAGCATAAATCGCACCTTGGCGAGGTCTGGCCCGGGAAGATACACCGTAGATGCAGATATATCGGCTTCGTTACTATCTGGGGAGCAAGCAAAAGATAAATTGAGTCCTGCCATGGATGAAACGCAATTTCGGAATGCTATTCTGGAAACCCATGTTTTGAACACCGTCAACTATGTCAAGTGGAAATGGGATTTGATACACCGCATCGTTGAAGGCCCACTCACGAATCCGAAGAGACTGGACGAAGGAATCAAGGGATCAAAGTTTATGAAACGGCTTATGGGTTTCTATCGACCTTTCAAGTATCGGTTCTCTATGATTCCGAATACGAAGCCAAATCAACGTTATGTACGAACAGGATGTGCCTTAATGCGCACATTGGTGCAGACCCCCGAAGGCATAAAATACTTAGCGGAGAACAAATTGCTAAGGCAGATAGCCGAATGCCTTGCTCAAGTGGACCGAATGAGTGGAATCACCTCGTCTTCACCCTTGTTCTCTCGGGAACAGATGACTAACACATTAAGTGGCGGCTATTTTGCCTTACTGGGTACCTTGAGCGGCGACCCTAATGGACTTTCCATGATGGAAAGGTGGCATATGCATAATATGTTCTACCACATTATAGAGCTCAGAGATCGGAATGACCTTATCCAGGCCCTTCTCGGCAACATGGACTTCACCCACGAGAGCCATCTCAGGGTCATACTATCCAAGGCTCTCACGACAGGTTCGAAGGAAATACGTATCTTCGCGACGAAACTATTACGGAAATACGCAGTTGGAAACCAACTATCCTCTGGCAGTTCCGGAATAGGCAATGCGGATTGGGTTGTGAAGCTTCTTGTAACCCAACTCTACGATCCCGACATTACCGTTTGCCAAGTGGCCGTCAAAATCCTCGAAGAGGCCTGCAACCAACGTGATTACCTTGAGTATGTGGTAAAATGCCGGCCATCTCTTGACCATCTCGGTGAAATCGGTGCTCCTCTCCTTTTACGATTCCTTTCGACTTCTGTAGGATACCAATACCTTGATGGACTCGATTACATCACACAAGAGATGGACGATTGGTTTCTCGGTCGGAATGATGCCTATGTTGCCCTCGTGGAGGCGTCTTTGTCCCGAGCTTATGTCGATCAACCTCGCAGAAATAGCTTTGCCCCAGAAGATTTCGTTGACTTGCAGGACATTGGCATCGTACCACCACATTTCTATAGGGAGCTCGCCCGTACCACTGAAGGCTGCAAGCTTCTTGAACAGTCTGGCCATTTTAATGAATTCGCCTCTACGATTCGTGATTTTCAATTGGATGAAGAGGACCCAGAAGTTTTGCTCAAGGTAAAAGGATGTCTCTGGGCCGTGGGTAACGTAGGCTCGATGGAGCTTGGAGCGTCGTTTCTGGAAGAAACGGAGATTGTCCGGGATATTGTGAGGATAGCCGAGCGCGCTGAGGTCATTACGATGAGGGGCACAGCCTTCTTCGTCCTCGGCTTAATCTCACGGAGTCAGCATGGCCTTAAGCTGCTTCTAGAGGAGGGATGGGATGCCGTTATCGACCACAAAGGCAACTCATCAGGATTCTGCATGCCAACTGACCTGAGCAAGCTCTTTTCCGTGGGTATTTGCGTTCAACCTTTTCGCTATCACCTACTAAGCCTACATTCCCAGGTGTCTTTCCCTCCCTATGTGCGAGATTCGGAAAGTAAGCGTGCATCTCGTGAGAGGTTCAAGGCGGCCACCAGCGATCCGGATCCCTTGAATCAGAAAATTCTGAAACTGATAGTCGATATGGGCAATACTGTTTTGTCCAAAAGAGCAGCAGCGGATCTTCACAGGTTAGCACAACTCAGACATCCCGGCGTCTCCACGTCCGTTACCAAGGCTAATATAGCACCACCGCAGTATCAAAGCCAAGCATCCGGATCGTTTCCACCAAGTCGACCTTTTCCGAAAGACGCTTACTATTCTCGAAAGCCACCACTTTCGGTTGCCTGCTCGACGCTTCGCTTTGGATTTGTTCGACAAGAGCGTGATGAGACGTATTGTCTTAGAGGAAGACTCAGAGACTGACTCGGATAGTACCTCGTCACAATGACCTTGATTTTCGGCCGCTTTTCTATTTTATTTATGTTTCCGAAGTCGAGCTCTTGCCTTCGGTTGCATAAGCAGGACGGCGTTTTGAGTCAGATATATCTCATATACCCCTATCAACTTCTCTTTTTTTTCTACCATTCCGGGTCTGATCTGATTGGTGATATCCTATCTGGGGACTGTCTCCTGTCGTTTGATGAGCTGGGCTCATACGATCGATACTCTTACTCCTCTTCCTAGCGTTGACGCCGTGGCGCCTTTTTGAGATGATGCCGCAATGATCCACATTTCCTCTTTCATTATCTACTTTTGTGGGATGGGGGGCGAAAAAAAGGTCCGTTGAGGCGATATGCGAGCAGTTACTTCCTACCGTTATTTTTTTGAACATTCCTGTATCTTATTCCATCTATAAACAGAGGGAATGGAAGTGGGGTACTTGAATGGGTCGTGGGGGGTATTTTTGACGACGGTGAACATGTATACAGTGCTGTACATGTAGGTAGATACAAATGAGTGAGAAGGCATTGAGAGGTTCTTTGGCTTGGCCGATCACCAAGATTGTCTTGAGTTGTATAGGAGGGTCCCGTGGTAAGCACTACTGTGTAGAAACCCATTCGACGATCTTCGGGCCGCGGCTCGCTCCAGCGATCGGCTAGTCGATCGACCAAGTGACGCGATGCGACCCAGAGATATCCAGAACACCGTCGTCAATCATTGGACTTCAATATACCACAACAGCGTTACTGTCCCAGCATTAACAAAATTATGAACTGCGCAGTTTTCTTTATGGACGGCTCTTATAATGACTAGCTTTGTAATGCATTACGGTGAAGAGAATTCGTATCAGTGTGAATACTAAGTTCGGCTCTCCGCATAAGTGCTCCGACGCGCATCCTACAGCACCACGTCTTCCACTGTTTCTTCAATAGTCGACAGGCGATCTAGCGGTTCGCTTTGCTTTCGTTTACTTTGCGTCTCGTCGAATGGTCTCGAATTGATCCGCAGGACAATCGAAACAACCCGTTCGGTCAACTGAACTGCCATCGCTTCGATGTCGGAACACGTTGATGACGAGTCCAATACTAATAATACCATCCCCTCCTCTGATCAGCGAGACGCTTCTACGGTCTTTCCGGAAGGCTCGACTTCGCCCGATGCGTTCGATCCGGAAACTCCCCTCCATGCGCACTCCGTGGTCCGGTTGATCCAATGTCCACGTTGCTCACTGCCGCTGCGGGCGCCGCTTCGGTTGCCGTGCGGGAATACGCTCTGCCGGTCATGTCTTCCACCTCTGCGGAAGAGGGTTGGAGTTACATACCCGATGGATGAGGGCCGGGAGGAGGCGTTTATGTGTTACTGGTGCAGTGGAGAGGAGCATTCCATGGGAGACTGTGGCGTGGACGTCTTGGTCAGTAAGCTTGTGGATGTGTTTGAGCAAGTGCTGGGGGATTTTGCTGGTCAGGATGTGAGTGAAGGAGAAGGGATCACGGTTCGATGGAAGCGCGCTGGTGACGACAAGGGTTCAGAGGAGTCGGATGTCGAGACGGCAGTTGTTAAAGGAGGGCGATTAGTCGGGACATACAGTCTGGTAAAGGAAGGTCGACTCAAATACGACGTGCAAGAAGTCACTTATGATGAAGTGAGGTCATCAGAAGAGGCCCAAAAATGTGATGAGCGGGAAAATATGATCCTCGGGGAGCTTAAGGAGCTTACGAGGAGCGAGCTCGACTGCCAGGTTTGCTATGCGTTGATATTGGATCCCCTCACGACTCCTTGCGGGCATACATTCTGTCGCAAGTGTGTGGCTCGGATCCTGGATCACTCCAATCTCTGTCCTATTTGTCGGCGAAAGCTTGGCATGTCACCGGCTGTCCGGTTGATACCGGTAAATAAGATGGTATCCGGCCTGATCGACACTCTCTTTGCAGATCAAGTTGCTGAACGGAGGGAAGCCTCGACTAGAGACGAGATTGGGCTTGATGATGAAAAGACACTCCCGCTGTTTGTTTGTACTCTCTCGTTCCCGACCATGCCAACTTTCTTGCATGTATTTGAGCCCAGATACCGTCTCATGATGCGCCGGGTGATGGAGAACGGTGGACGAAAGTTTGGAATGGTCATATTTAACCATAGTGGTCAGCCTCAAGGGGAGCTGGGAAGGACTCAGTTCATGCAATATGGCACCCTTCTGATGATCGATCGCTTCGAGCTGCTGCCTGACGGGAGAAGCCTTGTTAGCGCTGTTGGTGTTTCAAGGTTCAAAATTCTTGATTGGGGTGTTCTGGACGGTTATTATGTTGCTAAGACAGAACGTGTTGACGATATCTCGCTTGCAGAGGAAGAAAGCCTTGAGGCTAGAGAGACAGCAGTCCCGCTCAGTACATCATCCTCCTCAGAAGCGGAAGAGAATAGTTCGGCAGAAGTGCCACTCGACTCCTTGTCAACCCAGCAGCTTTTACAACTTGGACTAGATTTCGTCGAGAAACGTCGTCGCGAGGCCGCGCCTTGGCTAAACCAACGTGTTCTTACGGCGTACGGGGATGTACCAACAGACCCGGCCAGGTTCCCTTGGTGGTTTGCCAGTGTTCTGCCTATCTCGGTGGAAGAAAAATATGCTCTATTGCCGACGACGAGCGTGCGGGAGAGACTGAAGATCACAGCCCGTTGGGTGAGGAAATTGGAGACCATGGAGTGGTACGTTCCTGCTTCCCTCTGAATGTCTAATGACAGTATCGGTTTAGCCACGTTGATCGTTTTTGACTGACCTCATGGCCCTTTTTTAAGGTCTACAAATACCTCTGTATTCGCTGTCTTATGACTAGCCGTCCCTCTCCTTATCTTCGCCATTCTACCTCTGGTACTTGGACCGTTTACCGCCTCCTTCTCTACATCATCTGCCTACGTGTCAACCTCTTTTCTCCCATTCTCCTTTTCCGTCTCTTTTACTTTTGGTCCTGGTGTACCCCTTTCTTTCGAGCATCACCACCAACAGCGAGTTCAGAGTAATGTACATGAGGAAACGGAGACCTACATACCACAGACTCTCGTCGTAGGTGCCTTTTTTGCTGTCTTCTTGGCACGGGTGGTTGGCAATTTGTTTCGGGAGATGCAGGAGAGGAGACGGAGATTGGAGCCAAGGAGAAGACAAGCGGCACTTGCGGCAGAAGAACCGAACGGTCCTGGAATAGTGACAGAGGTGAATGACGAAGATGGGGAAGAGGGACGTCCGGCTGAGCGTCCTCCTGATGCTAGGTAGGACCTCCTTACCATGTCTCTCAAGGGAGAGATGTATCTCTATTCCCTGTTCTTGGGCCGAGAAATTATGACAGCTCCATTCATAAAACGAAGACTGGAGCTATTTGTGATTGCATTGATGTTCCAATGAACCACCGGCGCTCGAGTAACAAATGTACAGTATTAGAGCGGAAACTTGAGTGCACATCGGCGTCGCACAAGCCACTCGCGATCTGATGAAGCGTCGAGAAAGGAATTCCCTTAAAGGGGGATTGCAAATATCCAAAAAGGTCTTCCTAGGACAAAACACAGGCTCCCCCTGTTGAGGAACGACAGTGTCTGGCTCCTTTCCAAAATTCGACTAACGAAATCCCCTCTTGACCTTCCACTTGCATTCATTCAAAGGTGTTCTGGAGCAGTTAGTCTAACTTTGTTGATTTCTTTTTGTTGGTTGAGGCAGGAAAAGGGCCGAACATTGGAAGTGAGCCGTGTTTCTTTTCTGCTGGACCACGCACCTTATTGACATTGAGCCCCCTTTTCACTGGGCCCTTCGTACATATTCTCCTCCATACTTTGTCATCTATTTTATATGTAGTATATACTTCTAGTTGGTTCTAATGTCTCAATCTCTGGTTACTGTTTTCCAGTTTCATCTGTCATCTCACTTCTTCATCTGTATTCTCCTTTCCGCTCCTGTTCATCCCCTTCTGGAGTAGTGATGAGCGAAGTTATTGCAGAACTGTCTAACAACACATGTTCAGCAATCCCGTCTGTACATACAGAGGTTACCCTTGGAGGGACCCTTGGTGCGCCACACAGGCTCAGCCACTGACAGGGGTTAGCTTCTTGATGCTGCTGTTAGGTCTCTCTCACCACCTGAATTCTTTTGACAAGCAGAAAGTCCTGGCGAGCATGGCCAGCAAGCAATATCAAAAGGCAGCATCAAAAGACTGGGATTGGCCCAGAATCCCTCTATGTGGGGGCGCACCAGGGAATTTCACCGTAATCCACCGCAGTATATCTCACACTTTTGTGTATAAACCTCATCTTGGATATTCCTTTGGCCTCTACGCCCTCAGTATTTCTCTTGGACTTGTCTGGTTACGCAGAGAACTAACTCCCTATCCTGTGCAATATTTCAGAGGAGCATAATTAATTACTCTGTAATAACTACCCTGTCATCCACAGTGAACAATATGTATCATGATGGTATGCATTCATTATCTCTACCCTAGGAACAAAAGATGCTTTGCATTTCTCACAGCTGTACCTGAGGCATGTATGTACATATACAAAAGGAAATTATTCTATATTCTACAGAGAGACAGCAGATTCAACTGAGCCAAGAAAAGAATGATGCAAACATATGAAATTCTGAATTCTGCTTCAGTACACTTGAACGCCGACGTTCGTGCTGCCGTAGATTAATAATGATGATGATGAAACCAAGGCACATTAACAGGTACATCCCAACCATCCCAGTCCCATATTGCAGGCAAAAAGAAAAATTCACTCGTACGTTTACATGCAAAGGAATCAAAGAGGAGGGGAAGGAAAAGAGGTGGAGAGGTGACAAAATCCACCTCATCCGTGAGAGCGTGCAACGAATCTCATTACATAACATCTGCAACCAAGAAGAGAAATATGGGCATGAAAGTCGTCAGGAAGTGAAGGATCAGGTAGTGATTCGTTTCGTGAATGGCAGGAGGTATGGTTGCAATACGGTAAGGCAGAAGTGAATCAAGAAGGTAGGTTAGGTGTAGAAATCGGAGGACATATATAAGTCAGGATGATTCGTCGCTCATCTTGTCCTCCTCTTCTTCCTCCTCGTCCTCCTCCACGCCAGCCTCCTGAACTGTGGTCTGCTTCTCTGGACTTGGCTCCCTGCTTGGCTCCCTGTGCTCCTCAGCTTCTTCTGGCTTTTCGGTCTTCTCCTCGCCAGCCGCACCGTTCTCGCCAGCCGGTTCCTGAGGGGGCGGAGGCATATTCTCGGCAAACTTGGGATCTATCGCAGCCCGATGTTGAGCGCGTTTATATTTCTCCGCCTCGTCGGGGTCGCGCACCACGACCTGAATCTGGTGGACTTGGTCCTCCTTCGCCTTCGGGCGGGTAGGAGCCAGACCTGCCTGCGCGATGGTGCGAGAACGCTCAGGCTTGAGACGGGTCTTACCCAGAATCGGGTAGTAGTAGGCACCTTTTTGCTTCAGATGAATATTCGCTCGCTCACTCTCGTCGAGTTCAGCAGGATCGAAGAGGGTCAATGCGATGTCTTTCTGCTTTTGGTCGGTGTTGAGGGTCTGGCTACTGGTGGCATAGGTGCGGACACGATCGTAGCGATGGAATTTGTTGTTGTCTGGGCCTTCGTGTGTGTAATTATCCTCATTGTCGCGGTCAGGGTTGGAGATTTTGAGACTGCTCTTGATCTTCTTGGTGGAGCCTTTCTTCTCAGGTAGGAAGAGGTCATAGTCCCACGGGATAGGACCAGGGTCAGGGTAGAGATTAGGATTAGCCTTGTGTAAAGCAGTCTTTGCGGCATGTTCCTGACAGATGCGCTCCTCTGGAGCAGAGGGAACAAGGATAGCCACATCCATGCGGTCATCGCGTTTACCCGAGATACCCGGAACGGGCGCCTTGTCGAACTTGAACTGAACAAATCCGCCAGGATCGGGAAAGCCTTGAAGATCAGGGAGGACAGGGAAAAAGCCGACGGGCTTGAGTTTAGGGTTGTCAGGGTGGACAGGGTTAGCCCAGGCGTCGAGCTCAGCCTTCGTAGGAGTGTGGCCCTTGATCCTGCTCGGAGTATCTTCACCGGTATGCTTGCTATCCGGATAGGCAATATCAAATCCCTTCATGATGTATTTCTTGATATAGGTTGGGTCGTCGTGAGAGACCTTGGGTCTTTCAGGCTGGGGCCGAGGCTTGGTTCTGAGAGCAGTGGTCCTTAGGCCCTCCGGTCCGCGAGGGCCAGCAGCGATGTACTGCGTACGACGAAGGAAGCTGACGTTGACATTCTTGGGAGCAGGATTTTTTAGTTGCTCGAGCGTTGTAAGAAGCGGAAGATCAGCGGGGTCGACAGGTGGGGGGTTTTCGGGAGCCATGATGGCACTCTCGTCGCCCAAGTGAAGTCCCGGTATACCGACGAGATCAATTGGCATGCCGCCCTCAGCATCTACATCGATATTCGGCTCTTCGCGTCTGGCCATGTTGGACGCGAAGCCTGGGGTTAGAAAGCGCTCCAAGCCGTCATGAGGGATATCGAGAAACTTTGGTGGCATGTCCGGAGGAGGAAGGTCATTGCGATAACGCAGTGATGCGATATATTCCTGGTGGAAGCCCTCAGAGGGGCGACTCTCCTTAGGCTTGGACATCTCGTCTGCGACAACGAGAGACCTCGGACCTGGAGGTAGATTCAAGATAGAACTGCACGCTAGGAGTCTGTCAGGTATTGTCGAGCTCTGCGATTGGAAGAGCTCCTGGTTTACCTGGGCCAGGGAGTTCGAGCGGAGAGATCTCAGCGTCGGGGACGAGGTCCTCGCCTAAGCCGCTGAGGTCAAGTGGCGCTGGCTCTGGAGCAAGACCTGGTGGTGAGCTCTGGGAACAGGGACACTGGAAGCGGCGAAAGGACTCATGCAGCGCGTGAACTCACTGGAGCTTCTCAGAGCCTTTTTGCCACTTCTGACCGCCTATCATGAATGGTTAGCGTTCTGGGCATCTCGGAGACAGCAATATGTTGTTCCGAGAGTGTTTGTTACTGGAGAAAAGATGTTCCGATACTTTACAGGCACGTACCATGGTTACCGTACAATGCAACCATTCACTTGGCAGGGGCATCAGACCACCTACCTACAGAGAACTAATTCATTGAACAAACCCAAGAGGCAGAGGATCGTGCTTATAACATTCTATTCCATCGTGATGATCACATATGCTTGGTTAAACCAGTACATGTAGCCACCTTTTCTGTTCAGATTACACTGTATTCGCTATCCGGTCCTGATAAAACAGCCTCAGATCCAAGTCGTTCGCTCAAAAACACATCTATGCTACAATCAGTAAGCCCACATGCATTTGTAGGCCAGTAGTCTACTTCCCAACCGGTCATACTCAAGCTGCCCGATCCAGCTGTCGTTTGTCCCAGTCAGTTTGCCGAATACACTGGCACCTTTCCACATCACGACCTGAGGGTCGAGATCTCGTGGAGGCGTGCCGATCATGATCTCCTTAGCATATCCCGGTCGAAGAGCCTGCAGGCGCTCTTCGAGGTAAGAATGGAAACCAGATATCAGGCTGCCACCTCCGACAACCATGATTCCGCCAAGGAAGTCACGCATCTTACGGTCATCTCCACGCGCAGCATGAACAATGGATGTAAGAATAGCGTTGTCCAGTGGGAAGATAGGAAGGATATCGTCACGTTCCTCAACCGTCGGGGGACGCGGAGGTTGCGACGTAGCTTGGTCCTGCGTCCCTAGGACAGGCGTACCTGCGCCGCCTGCTTGAGGAGTGCCAACGGCTTCTGGCGCCGGTGAACCTGCGACAGAGGAGCGAGGGGTGGCATCAAGATCTTGCAGGCGACCAACGGCAGTGTGTTGCTGTGCACGGCTCGGAGTAGACTGCACATCCGGCACATTTGATGGAGCCTCTCCGTTGGCCTGGGAGCTAGCCGGCGCTGGAGGTGCAATAGCTGTTAGAATCTCCGACTGGGCTGCCGACACAGGATCATTTGGTTGCCCATCATAGATATCATAGGAGCGATCCATCAATTTTCTTCGCCCTTCGAGTTTGTGTGAGTTTTCAAATATCGAAGGCTGGAAATAGCCCATGGGAGCTAGAATAACCTCATCGTACGCCTTGAAAGTGTACTTTCGGGTGTCCTGGCCAGACGCTCGGAGATGGAAATCAAACACCTGAACGGAGACGTTTGCTTCATTCATGGTGCAAACTTTTTTCTTGAGCTCCTCGGCAAGCAGGAAGTCATACCTCCGCAGCAAGTTGATGTCCGCGTACGGGAAGTGGTCATAGAGCATCATCTTGATGAAGGTCTCAGTTACATCCGCTCCGCCATATTTCAAATTGATGCGGGAATTTTCAATGCACATCCCCTCCTCCACACAACATATTGATGTCTTTTGGGCACCAATGTCGACAATGCACGCTGAGGTGTATCCCGCCCCGAAGGTAGCTGCCAGACTCTCCTGAATGAAGCAAACCCGAGCGAACGCGAATTCCTTCATTAACATCTCCAGGATCTGCGTCACGTAAGACTTCTCATAGAGATCTGGAATGACGAACACGCATGAATACTGCGTCCACTCCTTCTTGCTGGTCAAACCCAGCTGTGTCTTGATTGCATCCTCCAGGATGAGTGAAATGTCCAGGAACAGTAGTCTTTTGCTGTTGTAATCCTTCTCGTTACACCATCCATGCCGAATTGGCCAGAAGAGCTTGTAGCGAGGGTTTGAGTCATCCGGTATTCTCAGAGCCTTTTGCCCGGTGATGTACTCGGGTGCCGGGTCCGGAATCTCGGTCCATTCAACACGATTTGGATCATTATGTTCTGAAATAGTCTCCGGCGGTGTCCTTCGGTTATAATTGATCACCATTTCCTTTGAATTTGGGAGAGTCCTCCGTTTGTTTTGTCGCATGTGTGCCTTGAGCTCCGCGGCCATTGCCGTATACTGTGAGGCAAACTGCAAGAAGAGGTCAGCGATACATATGTGACATTCAAGGCGCCCTCCATGAAACGCACCTCTGGACCGAACATCTTCTCCGGTTCCATCAATGAGCCATCATCCAGTTTCAGTCTCTTTGGTTTGGGCTCTTCTTCTTCTGACTCGCTCCCTGTGGACTTCCTCGCAATAACCATGGGTACGGTCTTTGGCAACGCGTCACTCGCCAGGCCAATCCTCAGGTTCTGGCTGCCAACGTGAATAACAATGACCTTGGAGCCAAGGGCCTCCGTAGGTGTCTCCTCAGCCTCTTCCTCGCCATCGATTTCGGTGTCCGGCTCCCCAAGCTCGTTTGTCTTTCCCATCGCAAGAGCGCGGTCCCGGTCTTTGGCGGTTTTGGCCATGCGATTTCTAGCTTCTTCATTTTGTAATCGGAAGGCCAGAAGCTGATCATCCCTCTTGAGATAGTCGCTATAAGAAACAGTTAGCGAAAACATGTAACACAGCGAATCTGAGAGATCGGAATGTATTCATTGGTCACGGCTTGCGACCTATTCTGCGCAGATTCATATCTTAAACAAGGGCAGGATATTACGTACGTGTAATAGTTTTTCTGGTTGATCGGAGCTATCTGAGGCCAGCTCGACAGTTCCATGTTATTGTCAGTCCGCTCCAGGCCTGTGGAGGACAATAGTGTCAGCACCTGTTCCTTCAGAACAGACAAGACATCGCCGGTGGAGCTCTTTTGTGGCGTACCTTCATCTCGAAGAAGGGCCTTTCCAGACTTTTTGCCCACCATGTTGTGTTCTCCTCAGCAGCCTCTTGGAGAAGCCGTTGCGATGTGATTCCTGTTCGCGAAACACGGATCAAGGGACTAGGACGTGAAATGCGGAGGTTTGCGGGCTGCGCTGGAGATGGTATCTTTTGCTGGGATCAAACGAGACGCATCGTCAGGACAGTCGCGGGAAGAGCAGAAAGCTGTCGAGCGGTCCGTCTACCGGGCGGAAGAGGCAAAAGACGAAGACGGATCCCAACAATAGAAGAAGGGCCTCTTGTGAATTGAGCCGCCCGCTTCCCTTGGCTCTCATCCAAAGCCCGCGAGCTTGGGCCAGGCCGTCCGGGCAGGGCGCGCCGCAGCGCAGTTGGTCCCGATGCGGTCACCACAAGACTTCCAACGTCGGGACTCGCCTCACTGTCCGGTCAGCTCGTTGATCGCTCGCGATTGTCATTGATGGACACAGCTCGAAGCCGCTCACGAGGACACATTGTAGATATACCATCAAATCTTCTTGCTCTTTCCTGCCACGTTTGTCTGATTTGCACGCATCGTTCTCCGCGGCGGCTCCGTCTTTCGCCTTAGCGGGACAGCACCTCACATCCCCGATTGACCGTCTGGACGGCTGGGTTACCTTTCCACACTACAAGTTAGAACCATGGGAGGCTCGTTATCGCGTTTACTGTCCTTGATCTGGACAAAGAAGGAGATTCGTATCCTGATTCTGGGACTTGTATGTCGACTGTGTCTGGACACGCGACAAGGTGTGGAGACGGACTTTGATGGATGCTGACACTGCTTTGGTGATGTAGGACAATGCTGGCAAGACTACCCTCCTATACAGGCTGAAGGTATGTTCTGGACCGTGGCATAGGTTTCTCGGACGAGTAGAATAGCTGATGCGCTTAACTTCCGTATCTAGATCGGCGAGGTTGTGACTACGATACCGACAATCGGATTCAACGTCGAATCGGTAACATATAAGAACCTCAACTTTAATGTCTGGGTATGTTGCACCGTTGAACCTGGTGCCATGAAGCAAGCTGGAATCACTGGAGTACCCCTGCTAACGTACGACCCTACTTTCAGGATCTCGGAGGCCAAACGTCCATCCGTCCATACTGGCGATGCTACTATGCCAACACCGCAGCCGTTATCTTCGTTGTCGACTCCACGGATGTTGAACGATTGGGGACTGCCGCGGATGAGCTAGCTGCCATGCTAAACGAGGAGGAGCTCCGTGATGCGGCACTCCTTGTTTTCGCGAATAAGCAAGATCAGCCTGGAGCTAAGGGTGCCGGTGAGATATCGGAAGCCCTAAAACTAGGAGAACTTCGAGACCGCAACTGGAGTATCGTCGCATGCTCAGCTATTGACGGCAAAGGAATTAACGAAGGCATGGATTGGTTGGTGGTGAGTATTCACTCCTTTGGCCATCCCTGTTTCTATATCCTCTGTACAGAGCTCTTAAAGGTTGACGCTAACTGTATCTGTTTGTATAGCAAACTGTTCAGTCAGAAAATGCATGAACGCGGGCGTCCTTGATATCATATAGATTCATTATTAATACACTTCCTCTGACATCTTTTGACTTTCTTTGACCCGCAGACCCTTTTTTTACAGTTTGTCTCGGACCGGACTGTATGTCAACGGAACTCGTGCTTTTTTTATACATCCGTAAGCCTCGATTTGAGAGTCTAACGGGGCTTCTACTAATGGAATCCGATTTGTTTGCTTTGTGTTGGGTTGAATGAGATTTTTTTTAATCCGGTCTAGTCGAAATAGACGTTATTTGGTGAAAACGTCATCAGATTCATTGGCTTGCTATCCATGTTACATTCCGTATGTCCATAGTATCTGGTTGCGTTCTAAGTGTTTGTGCTGGACCAGTAGATAAAGAATCGGGATGATTGGTCTTATCTAAATCTGATAAGCCACGATTTAACATAAATGAGGATCTAAAAGAGTTCAATAGGATATTTTACTATGCCATATTCCAAGCCTGGACGCAAGGACACTCTTTTTCCCTGCTGAAACGACTAATGTGAGTAATGCATTAGCATCGGAAAAGTTCCATGTTGATACTTAACATTTGGAGGCATTTCTGACACATTTCCCTATTTATCTGTGCTCGGAGGTTTCATTTCCTCACCGGTGGCTTTCATTTCTCATTGAGTCGTCAATTGCTGTAGTTGTTGAGTAAAGGATGAAGCAAAGAAATCTCTCTTGTTCGGAGCCCGAGATATTTATGTTGGGATATTGATTTTACCCTTCGGATTCTAATATACTCACCTACCCTCGCTTTCCAGCTTTTAGACAATTGTCAAGCAGTACTAGAAGAGTGAAGACTTCAACTGTCCCGAGTAGGCCTGTAATAACTCGGAATGACATCAGGCAATTCCGGGGTTTGTGCAAATCACAGTCTTCAATATCAGCATGACGTCCTAGGTATCATGTCCTTATCGTTGCATCTGTTTTGTTATCAGTGTTATTTATCTAAATCTCTAGTTATCAAGATGTGCTTAGGTAATACATGCTATTTGAGTGACCATATCTGGGGTTTCCTTTGTCGCATGACAGTTAGAACCTCAAGAGCGGGGGAAGACATGGAGAGACATTTCCCCTCACTATGTTGTTATGCATTTGGTGCTCTCTGGAAAGCTCGATTAAGCCGTTTCTTGTGAGTTCACTTCATAGACCAAGACAAACAGGCCCAATCATTACTGTGTAACTATTCCTCTGTGCATATTACACCTTTCCTAGGCGGCTTGCACATCTTCCGGCGTTGGAATCAGAAGGACTTCTCGTACCAAATTACCCCATACCACTTCTGTGGACTATGGCAACCCCGAAGACTCAAATCGCTGCAGTTCTTCCGCCTACAGGAGCTTCTCCAACGGCGCATGTCCAGATTAGCACCAGTCATCCAGTGCCAGTCCCCAATGAAGGAGACTTGCTCATTAAGCTTGAGTATTCCGGCGTCTGTCACTCTGATGTGCACAGCATCCGTGGGGAAACACCCATGCTAACGGATGTGGCGGGCCACGAGGGAGTGGGGAAGGTCGTGGGTGGTGAGTTTAATGCTCCGAGGTTCAAATCGAGTGGCTGGCTTGAAATATCGGACACCACTGGATGACAATCATTACTGATTGATTACTTATTCCGTGTAGTTGGCGCTGGTGTCGATGAACAGGAGTGGAAAGGAAAGCGAGTTGGTGTCAGGTCAGTCCAATTCTAGCATTCTATATTTGGGTGTGGATACTCGGAGCTGACGCTGGAATATGTGTTTTGAATATGAAATAGATGGCTTTACAGCTCTTGTCTGAGCTGCGAAATATGTGCTGTCAACAATACGGCGTGTCCAAATCAAAAGAATGCTGGAGCTGTAAGTTTGATACATCAATCCTGACTAATCTATAACTCACAGATTGCAGAATGTTCCAGGGACCTTTCAACGTATGGAAAATACCTCCCATAAACATCTTATGAAGTCCATATGATATGACGCCTTCTGACCGGAGCCAGAGTATATCGTCGCTCCGGCAAAACATGTCACAAAGATTCCCCCTGAACTTCCCCCAGACGTCGCCGCACCACTTCTATGCGGTATGTCTTAGAAATTCTTTTGTCACAAAACAGATTGTTGCTAATCGGAGCAAATCTCCCTAGCCGGAATTGCAATGTATTCGTCTTTGATGAAGACGAAGACTAGACCTGGAGACTGGCTCGTCCTTCCTGGCGCCGGTGGTGGATTGGGACATATGTAAGACCTCTTCAGCTTCTAACTACAAGAATTCTAAACTGAACTTTTATAGGTGCATTCAAATAGCAGTGAAGAAAGGATTGAAAGTGATTGCAATTGATAGGTAGATTGGCATTGAGCTTTCCTCCTCTTGCCTATCAAGAGGTCAAATATAGCTAGCCGGGAATTATTACTGACTTTTATTATTCTACAAAAGTGGTGAAGCAAAGAAGAAGCTCTGTCTCTCTTTAGGAGCAACGAGCTTTTTAGATTACAAGGTCGACGATGTCGTGGCCGGTGTCAAATCGCTTACTTCTGGTCTCGGTGCACATGCAGTGATATGCACAGCAAACAACGAACAGGCTTACACTCAAAGTATGCAAATGCTGCGTAACCTAGGTGTCTTGGTTTGTGTCGGTATTCCGAGTGTGCCCTTTAGGCTTCCCGTGACGCCATTTGAGATGATTGTGAAAGGTAAGGTAGCAGACATACATGCTGAGTTTAGCCCATCAGGCCTGCTCAAACATTTACATAATTTTATCAGAGCCTTTGAGGATATAGCTGACTATCGCTGTACATGGTACAGGTCTTACGATCGTTGGAAACTCTGCAGGGACAGCCCAAGAAATGGACGAGCTGCTGGAAATGGCCGTGGCTGGAGATGTCAAGGCCCACATCGAAATCTTCGACTTTAACGAGATTGACAATGTCCTCCAGAAGCTTGGGAGATCGGAGATTGATGGAAGAGCGGTCGTAAAGATTCCAGAGTGATAACCTGTATCCACATTGCCGATAAGCACAATTGAAGCGCAACGGGTTTTCACCTTAGCAAGGAAACCATAAATATGCGTTGGAAGTTTGGCACCGGCAAAGACAGTTCATGATGAACGCCATACGGTCTGCCAGTGACTTCCGGCAATTGAACTCTATGTAGTCGCCAGGAAGCCTCCAAGGTCCTAAAATTCCCCAACGGTGGTCATGTGCTGACCACTAACAACCTTAGGAATAATAACAATCATAATCACCGTTCCTAAAGTAAAACTTTTTTTTTTTTTTTTTGAAACAGTATCAGTGATCAAGGAATCGAGAGCTCCCGGAAGTAATCCGAAATTCTATGGGTCAGGGGCCCGGCATGAAAGTATAGCCAGGAAAGAGAAGTCGTGGAATTGACCTCGGGAGGACGCCGTAGACTTTGAGGACATTCCACATTATCACTTCCCAAGCCCCATGGGACAGAATGATCATTCCAGCAACGGAGTTACGGTGTCAGTTACGAGCGTAGGACCCGTCTTTTACCCGCACTCAGCTTCCTGCGTGGTCCAGAGTGCTTGTTCCGCTAGCAACTCCACTAGAACGGAGTGTGCAGCGTTATCCGCTTTCCATTGGCTCTCGCAGCCCCTAACTACTATCTAACCCAACCTCAACGACAGCTTCGACCTCAACTCATTTTTGGAACGCCTGCACGGACAGTCCTCGTCGATGCTCCGCATCCAGACCATGTCTGCACATGCTGTGAACACGCTCTCTCACTTGATAGAGATCCCCTTGCAGCGCCTCCGGAAGACCCTCGTGTGGAGTCGCTTGTCCCCATGGATTCTACTCAATCCAGCAAAGCTCAGGACCCGTGCAGTCAGCGCTTCTTACTAACTCCCCGTGATCTGAGATGAAAGCGCCGGGTGGGGAGACGATCTACTTCCGGGCGCAATGGGGAAGCCCACTTCGTGTCTATCTTATCGTTCAACGCCCATGTGTCTCCCTGATAGGACGTCGTGATGCTATCCAGATCCTTTGAACGGCCGACTCGGACAGAGGGAAATGGTGGGGCTCATGATGCCCTGCCCTGGAAGCTTGATAATAATGTCGTTTCAAGAAGCAGTGATTTCTCTCTCTTCTGTCTCCTGGCGGTGTCTCTTTTTGCTTCTTTTACATCCTCAGGAAAACCTCATACAGACCGCGCAATGAGTGTAGTTGACGACCTCATTGCGGGTTCTTTCCCGAAGAGCATGAGCTCGCCTCATGCTTATATTGCGATTTCTGCTTTCCTTGTCTGCGTGCTTGTTGCGTCTGTTATCCTCTTCTATTTCCAAAAGTCTAAGATCGATTACGACAGCGGGATGTTCACTTATCTCAAATTCGCGTACGCCAATTTTCTGAAACCTCATGAACGAGGAGGCGAAGGCAACCAGCAACATGCTCTGGAGAGCTTCTACAAGACTCAGGTACGACACCCAAGCTGCGGGTTGACCGTAAAAGCGTCTGGCTTACGATTGAAGGCGTCGGTTTACGACGCCACCCGCAAGCGACTTCTTCGCGGTCGGGAGGATATGCTTGGGCTCGCTGCCGCTCAATTGAAGTTTAAGGTGGAGAAAAATGAAATCCAAGCTGGAAAGCTAGTGTGGGTTGATGTGAGTACTCCATTGCTTCCAGGTGAACGCCGTTACTAATCCATTAGATTGGTGGAGGAACTGGGTATGCTCTAGTTTGCCTTAGAACATGACAATATTTAACATTGAAATAGATACAATATTGAGGCGATGGCGGCATTTCTTCCAGTAGAAACCTTTTTCTCGCACGTCTACTTGGTTGATCTTTCACCTTCGCTGTGCGACGTAGCGCGAAAACGATTCCAACGACTCGGATGGAAGAATGTTACTGTACTCTGCCAGGATGCGCGGTCATTCCATTTGCCAAGCGCTCAAGAAGGTCCATCGCTTGAGAAGAATAGCCAGTCTCAAGATGGTGCAGACCTGGTGACTATGAGTTACAGCTTGTCAATGATACCAGGTTAGTATCCATAAATACGCCCCCATTTATCTGCTTGCTGAGTGATCCCAGATTATTACAGTGTCGTCGACTCCTTGACTTCTCTCTTGAAACCTTCCGGGATCCTGGGTGTCTGTGATTTCTACGGTAAGCTACCATCCTTATATTTCGCAAACAAAATCTGACATGCAAAAAGTCCAAAGCATTGTCGACGTGTCGTCTCGAAACTACATTGGTGGTGTATTTAACCGTCATGTTAACTGGCTTGGACGGGCGTTTTGGCGTGCATGGTTCGAAGCCGATCGAGTTAACCTTGAGGCGGCTCGCAGGGATTACCTTGAATACCGCTTCGGAACAGTCATCTCTGCGAGTGAGAGAAATTACCTCCTAGGAGGCATTCCATATTATATCTTTATTGGTCGTCAAAAGGAAATCGCTCCCAGTTTATCCAGCCATGATGCCATCGAGAAGCTGGATGCATCCTTCACAGAGTCACCCTACTTGTCGCCCGTTAACCACCGCCAGGAGATGGAAAAGGCTGTCGAACGAAGCGCACGCGAAATCCGATCCAAGGCATACGAATGTGCAGTGATCAACTTGAGCTCGAACCTCCCACTCCCATCCTCTTTCTACCAGAACCACCATTACCGAATCTACTACAACGACCTGTTGCAGAAACATACGCAGTTCAAGAATGAATACATTTACGCATTCAACTGGGAGGACCCCAGAGTGGACCATCAACTATTAAATATTGGAAGAGACGATGTTATCCTGGCCATTACCAGTGCAGGGGACAACATTCTGGACTACCTGCAGAAGAGCCCCCGGAGAATACATGCGGTTGACTTGAATCCCAACCAAAACCATCTTCTTGAGCTAAAAGTTGCGAGTTTCATCGCTTTGGGATACCAGGACGTCTGGAAGATATTTGGAGAAGGAAAACACTCAAATTTCCGTGAACTTCTGATCTCCCGCCTGAGCCCACACCTTTCTAGCCAAGCCTTCCAATACTGGCTTAATAACGCTCATTTTTTCACCTCCGCCTCCGGACACGGCCTGTATGAGACAGGTGGGTCCCGGCACGCCATCAAGATGGTGCGATACTTGTTCAGAATATTTGGCCTAACCGGCCAAGTGAAGAAATTGTGCGAAGCTCAAACTCTGAGCGAACAGCGAGAGCTCTGGCCGCGAATCCGCAGGGTCCTGATGAGCCGACCTCTCCACTGGGCAGTTGTCGGGACGGAGTGGTTTGCATGGAAGGCTGCTGGTGTCCCGCGTAACCAGCGGAATATGATTATTGACGATTTCCTCAAGCGAAACGGTCTGGCTGAGAAGAGATCAGATGTCAGCGGCCAGGCGATCTGGGAGTATGTCGTCAATACCTTGGACCCAGTGGTCAAAAACACCATGATCAGTGATGACAATTACTTCTACTATCTTTGCCTGCAAGGTCGTTTCTCGAAAAGGTATGGATAAATTGCTGCATATAAGCTATGCTCCGTGCTAATTCGAATTAGATGTCGGCCGACATATCTGACAGAGAAGGCCCACGCTAAATTGTCTTCTCCTGGCGCTTTCGACGGTCTTCGGATTCACACCGATGAAATCGAGGAGGTCATTGCACGAATCACGCCAGGCACTTTGACCATCGCAGTGGTAGGTCTAATTGTCAGCCTGAAAGTTTCCACATATGTACTCACGCCAGATTAGATCATGGATTCGATGGACTGGTTCGATCCGAAAGAGGATGCCGCGGCAACCCAATGCAGAGCCTTGAATCGCGCTCTGAAGATGGGAGGTCGTGTACTATTACGATCTGCCAGCGTTGAGCCGTGGTACATGGAACATTTCCAGAAGAGCGGCTTTAACACGCGCCGTGTTGGCGCCAGATTCCCTGGATCGTGTATTGACCGGTAGGTTCCCTTGCTCCAAAAGCTATCTATTTTCTTCCCTAGCAAGGACTAACGTATCTCCAGTGTCAACATGTATGCGTCCACCTGGATTTGTACCAAAACGAGGGAGTTGGAACGTCCAACTCAAGCCGCCGGCAAAAGGGCGAACAGTGTGGAGCACCTTGAGATATGAGTCCACAAGGAATCTCGCTGCATACTATGTCTTTTTCTTTGTCAGATCTTTTCGGATTCATTATATATATCCATTCCGTCGCTTCATTACATGGGATTTTCTTGTCTGCGAGTTTTGCTTATTTTCAGCCACTTAGACTTCCTTTTTTTTCTGTAAATAGTTTTGGGATCTCTGGTTAGAATGAAGCATATGTCGACATTTATGGACTGCGAGGCCCGAAAAAAGCTCTGACGATGAACTGACGGCTGTCAAATGCATCCTTTTTTGGAGGACTTCTTATGTCAACGGCATCCTGTTTCCCAGGAGTTTTTACGGGACCATTATTTATCCTGTCCAGTACTCCTGAATAAGACCTGTAATTAGGAGGCGTTGTGAGTTTTGATTTTCACCAATATATCCTAACCTCATCGCTTCGATTTCTATGTACAGTACGTCTGTATGCATAAATCAAAGCACTTCTCTCGCTGCAACCATGACTTCGACAAAAGTCACATTAAATATTTTCTATTCTGTCGAGTTCATCCTTCACATCACATACATAGCGTATCCATTGACAAACAAGAAAAGGGGAAAAAAATAAACATACAAAAAGCCATAGGAAAAAGTTACTTCAAGCAGCCATAAAAAAACAGCTCCTCACACCAGAACAGAAGAAAACCGGAACGGAAGGAAGAAGAAAAAGAAATAAAAAGAACCAAGGCACGTAACTTCTAAACACACAAAAAACATATCTAAGATAAGATGGATTAAAATTCAATGCCCCCCTTGATAATTATACAAGGAATTATCTTCATGTATGGCCAGACCGGTCAATCGGCCAATCAATCAACCAGAGCGAAAAAAAAGGAACCAATCCTGCCCCCAATTCCATGTTCGCTCCTTCCTTCCAAACCGTCGAGTTCATTATTATTCTCCCCAGCCAACCAACCTTTCATGCAACATGCAAAGCTCTCGTGGTTCCTTCTTTCTTTCTTCACTTTCATCGAATTCATGATGGATTTGGGAAGTAAAACACATAAGCGACCCGTGTTCGGAAGACGGTCGCTGCGGGTGGGGGGCGGGGGGCCCTGAAATTTGGTAGATAAAAATTTAGTAGGAAACTTGGGAGGAATAATATGGCGAATACCGATAACAACGTTCGGTATTATATTAAGACCGCCCATATCTCGCCTTTCCGAATGAGAAGGGGACATAGCGGTACTTGATCATGTGCTGGATCTGTCGTCGCACTGTGAGTTTGGGGAGTTAGTAGCGTTCACCAGCTTTGGATCTTAGATTCTTTCAGTGACCGAACTGCAAGCAGTGCGGTATTAAACGGCCTCCGAATGGGAAGCTATGGGGAACGTACTCGTCAGGAAGAAGAGAATCAGCCAGTACACCACGAGCACCGGCCAGAACACGGGGATGTCGAAGATCTCAAACCAGGTGCACACGAAGCCGATAAGAATGGCCCTGGTAGCCGAGTGCCAGAACTTGAACTCGGGGAGCCGTCGGATGAACGGGCGGAATTCGTCATCCCGCTTGGTGGGCAGGGTAGAACCCGCGTCACCGTCCTCCAAACCTTCATCCTGGGTGAGGGACGGGTCGAACTTGGGTTGCAGGAAGGCGAGGAAGAGGTTCAGGAGATAAATGCCCAGCGTGTATGCGACTATAACACGCAAGTACGGCGCGTGTTAGCGAAATGCAGCCGGAACAATACCGCGCAATCAGGCTCAACAGCCAGGACATACCAATATACCATCCTTGCGCAAGTATAACCCTCAAGAAGAAGATTACAAGGAAGGCTGCCGTGGCAAGCCACCGGTAGGCTGTATATGGTGTACACTTGTCCAGGAAGATTTGATATTGCTATCACATGCATGTTAGCAAACTCTGCATGCATACGATATCTCCCTCATCCACTGCACGCGCAGAAGGCGCACGGAACTTCGTCTGGGCCACTCACCCTGGCAAGCTTCGAGGTATGCGCCGTTACGGCCTGGAAAGGGGTCTGATCGGGCTCTGGGATATCCATTGCGCAACACGGGAGGGATATTGCCGGACGCTAGACGGTCTCCAACTCGGGTGTCTCTCGCCAGGTCGTTTCGGAGGCCGCTTCCAGGCGGTAGCTCGTGCGCAGAGATGGAGGATGACGGGCCGGTTGGCAGGTGCGTTGTTGGCGGCCGGAGAGCAGAAAAGTGTCAGGATGCCCGTGGGAGCACCAGCCACGCCCGGCCGTGCCGCTGGCCGCGTCAGCTGCGCCACAGGGGCTTCCGCGCGCCTAACCCTTCTGGGCCTGGTGCGGTGCACGGGCGAAACCGGCCGCCCGGGTCACGTGCGCGGGTTGCCGCGGCTGACCTCGGGCCCCGAGGCCGCGTCGGAACTCGGCGCTGCGGGGTCTGGGGTCGATATACAGTGCTGCTCAGCCCCTCCATTTCTGCGCTGTGGAAGTAATCTGTCGTCTTCTCATCAATTGATCAGCATGAAGCTGGGCACGATGTTCGCCTCGCGGTGCTCGCGGCTGGTCGCCTCCAGAACCGCTGTTCCTCTGACAGCCTATCTTTCCAGAGTCGGCCGGCCGTACTCTACCGCTCGTCCGGCTTACGAGAACATCCTCACGGAGACCCCCAAGCCGGGTGTCGGACTGAGTAAGTACACAAACTATTCACCCTAGTTCAAAATTCGCCAATAACTATTGTTTATTGAACAGTTATGCTGATGTCACTGCAGTCACTCTCAACCGCCCCAAGGCCCTCAATGCCCTCTCGAGCGAGCTGTTTAATGAGCTGAACGACGCCCTCACCAAGTATGACCAAGACAAGGACATTGGAGCAATTATTATCACCGGCAGCGAGAAGGCATTTGCCGGTAAGCACTCCCTCTCTACCTCCCAGTCTTCATGCATTATATCTGTTTTTTCTAACAATCTCTCTTTCTTTCCCCTTCTACAGCCGGTGCCGACATCAAGGAGATGGCCCCGCTGACCTTCTCCTCGGCCTACAACAACAACTTCATCGCCCACTGGTCCCACCTCGCGAACAACATCCGCAAGCCCGTCATCGCCGCCGTCTCCGGCTACGCCCTCGGCGGCGGCTGCGAGCTGGCCATGATGTGCGACATCATCTACTGCACCGCCAGCGCCACCTTTGGCCAGCCGGAGATCAAGCTGGGCGTGATCCCCGGCGCCGGCGGTTCGCAGCGCCTGACCCGCGCGGTCGGCAAGAGCAAGGCCATGGAGCTGATCCTGACGGGCAAGAACTTCAGCGGCAAGGAGGCCGGTGAGTGGGGTCTCGCCGCGAAGGTGGTCGACGGCGGCAAGGACGAGCTGCTCGCGGAGGCGATCAAGACCGCCGAGACGATCGCCAGCTACAGCCGGCCCGCTGTTATCGCTGCGAAGGAGGCGGTGAACAAGAGCCAGGAGCTGTCGCTGAAGGAGGGTGTCGACTTCGAGAGACGGCTGTTCCATGGCCTGTTTGGAACCAAGGATCAGAAGATCGGTGAGTTTGAAGACATCTATTTATATAAACAATAACACATATCCACAATACTAACTGTGTGATAGGAATGACTGCCTTTGTTGAAAAGAAGAAACCGGAGTGGTCACATGAGTAAAAAAAGTGTAGTTTCTTAGATTAAGCAACTATATACGGCCTTTTTTTGCTGGCTGATGTATGCCGTAGCGTTAGCATAGTAGAAACGAAAAAAAATGACGAGTGAATGGCTTTCTCTCACAACGCTTCCTATATAAACGGATCTTTCAAGAGCATGTGTTATGGATAAATCCTCATTTAAATCAAGCGAAAGGATCGGTAGGCAAAAGAATCACATACAGAATTCAATTATTTTATAAGTGGCTCTATAAAATCCCAGCAAGTGTTCGCTGCCTCAACCTGCTCACTCATAATATACAAGCAGCAACTAACTATTGATGTTCCCAATGCAACTCAAAAAGTACTCTTCTCCGTCCGCTTAATCAGATGCTGCTTCTTCTACCCCTCGATACCCTACTCTCTACAGTTCTCCGGGAACTTTTTCTTCCCCGCAGGTCTCCCTGTTGTTATCTTTCCCGGGCCGCTAATAGACGGTGGATGATTTAAAAAATATATTATTATGATTCCCTGGCCGAACTCATCGAACAATCCATTGGAGGAAGAAAGGAAAGGAACCTTCGCACCGCTGCCACCCTGCCCACCCTGCCCCGTGGACGGGACGAGATATAGCTTATGTTGTTTTAACCAAATGATGTTGCAGCTACCCTTGGAACTGTTATTAACCCGCAACAAGATTCCATTAGCAGTATTTGACTAGCCGGTTGTGAAACTGCAGCGTAATAAGTGCTTAAGTGAGTATATCACAGGATATAAAGTGGTGTGCAGTTGATCTTCTGCAGAGTGCAATGGAATCAAATAGAATAGGATAGGATGGAAAATCCGGAACACATAGTGTCTACAGTTTCAGAGCTTAAGAGAGTGTTAGCTGTTTAGTTAACGTTGATAGGCTTTAGTACGTAAAGTACAGTGGAATCAAAGACAGAAGCGAGATAAGGTTCTTACGTACTGTATGTACTACTGCAGGTGGTAGCTTCAAGTTTATTTAAGTGTTTTGGGAGGACCTCGGGAACAGGGAGAAGGTTCGGGCAGTCCTCTATGGTATGCGGAGGATCGACGTTGGTTACGTACCTTGGAGCTTACATTAATAATGATCTGGGGGCTGGACTGGGGCCAGGTCGGTTCCGCGAATGAAATTATGTACAGCTACCTAAGCTACACGACTGAAAAAATAAGGCAGACATGATTCATTGACATGTACAGTACATACATATGGTGCGGGGAATCGTGGAGACAGGGGAAAAGGGAATTAAAGACATCGCTTGACATCAGACATGCTAAGAAAGAATATGGAACTACCCCGCTCTTACTTAATCCTTCTCGATTGCCAGTCGTTACTAATAATTGAATAGTCAACCTTGGCCTTGCTTAGCCGACCTAGTCTCATCATTGTCCGGCGCCGGCCGTTCCCCCGCGAGACTAAGTCACGGGTCAAAACGGCCATCCCGCAGATACCCCACGGGCAGTGGGGACCAGTCAACGGTCCCACTCCGCAAAATGCGGAGAGATATGGGGCTTCTTTCTCGGCTCTCTTTCGCGCTTCTACAGGCGTGCCGCGGGGACCTGGGCGTTCTTCTTGACCTCGGCCTCGGTGGCCTTCTCAATTCTCGCGCCCAGATCAGGGTTGATGCGCCTGAACATGCCGTAGGTCTGCTTGCGAACCCTCTCGTTGGCGTTGCACAGGTGGACGGCAACGTTATGGACAAAGTTCTCCTGCTGGCCGGGCTGGCGGCCGAGGACGTGCCACAGGGCGTTGGGCTGGACGAAGTCCTCGTCCGTGACGGGGATCTGCGCCGTGACGACGGAGCCGGCCCATTTCTCATGCTCCTGGCTGGCCTTGACGGGCAAGTACTTCAGCGGGCGGAAGCTCGAGGGGTAGTTGGGGTTCGCGCCGTAGTTGCCATTGACATTCATGGCGCCGTCACGCTGGTACGGGTTGAAGGCGCGCAGGGGGCAGTTGACGGGGATCTGCTGGTAGTTGACACCCAGGCGGTGGCGGTGGGTGTCGGGGTAGGAGAAGAGGCGGGCCTGCAGGACCGGGTCGGCAGAGGGCTCGACGCCCGGGACCATGTGCGACGGGGAGAAGGCGGCCTGCTCGATCTCCGCAAAGTAGTTCTGCGGGTTCTTGTTCAGGGTGAAACGGCCGAAGCGGCGCAGGGGCACCTCGCCCTGAGGCCAGACCTTGGTCAGGTCGAAGATGTTCCAGCGGAACTTCTCCGCCTGCTCGGGACTCAAGACCTGGACGTAGCAGGTCCACGACGGGTATTCGCCTCTTTCGATGGCTTTGAACAGGTCCTCCGTGTGCCAGTCAGGGTTCTCGCTCGCTAGTCTGGCGGCCTCCTCGTTGGTCATGGTCTTGCTGCCCTGGTCGGTCTTGCAGTGGATCTTAACGTAGTTGAAGGTGCCGTCCGGCTTGATCCACTTGTAGGTGTGGCCGGAGTAGCCGTTCATGTGGCGGTACGAGTACGGGGTGCCACGGTCGCTGAAGAGATGCATGACCTGGTGAGCGGACTCCTGGTTGGTGGACAGGTAGTCCCAGAACATTGTCGCATCCTTCAGGTTGGTCTGTGGGTTTCTCTTCTGGGTGTGGATGAAGAGGGGGAACTTGGCCGGGTCACGGAGGAAGAAGATGGGCGTGTTGTTAAACACCCAGTCCCAGTTGCCCTCCTCGGTGTAGAACTTGAGGGCGAAACCACGAGGGTCGCGGGCGCTGTCAGCAGAGCCCTTCTCACCACCGACGGTGGAGAAGCGGGCAACCATCTTGGTCTTCTTGCCCACGCCCCGGAGCATGTCGATTACAGTCTGTGCAGACGTTGTTAGACCGGAGAATAATCGGTAGACGGTAATGCTCGGACTTACGATGTCACTGATGTCGTCCGTGACCTCGAATTCTCCGTATGCACCAGCACCCTTTGCGTGCACAACACGCTCCGGGATCCTCTCCCTGTCGAAATGTGCAAGCAGGTCGATCAGGTGGAAGTCCTGGAGCAGGAGAGGTCCGTTGGGGCCAACCCGCTGGGAGGCTCCCGGGTCCATGACCTTGTAACTGTCAGCATCCTGTCCATACTTCTACAGCATTTGTCGCAGACGGATGATCAGAAGACTAACCGGGCAGCCATTGGACGTGGTGTACACAGGGGTTTCGTTGTAGCGGTAGGTCTCTGGAAAGAAAGAGTTGATTGTCAGCCATCTTCATCCGCCAACCAAATCCTTCTGTACGTGGTATTTCTATAGATCAGATGGACAGGGCATGTAGACATACTTGGCTCCTCGTCGTTACCCATCTTGACAGCTCGATAACAAAGAACTGGAAAACAAGATCACGGGAACTGTTTTCTCGCGAGATCAAGGATGTCTGAAGTGAAAAAAGGAACAGACAGTCCAAGTGGCGCTGGCTCGGGAGACCAACCGTGGGCAGGAGGAGGTTTTATATACAGGTATGTTCCCTGGGTGGGGGTCCGTTGCGGGGAGAGCTACACCCAGGAGCATCTTCGAGGTCGAGGTGACGACAAGAACGGATTCAACCTTCCCACCGCAAACCTGCAAAGCACCAATGACGCTTGCGGAGCTGCCACATCCCTCCCCTACGGGCTGGCGATGGTGCGGTATTCCTGCGGAGAGGAAAATCGAGGAAGCTCGGGTGTCTGCTCCACGAATGGGGCTCTCTGGACAGAAGCCAGGATCTGGTGAATCGGTATGAAGCTGCTCCACTGGCGTCTGTCCCATCCAGCGCGGACCACGCGTTGCTGATGCTGCTTGCCCTCGCCTCTCTCCAGATCCTCTCCACCTCGAAGCTTTACCCCGCACGATGGGTGGGTATGCTTCTTCCAATCAGAGCACGCTCGAATGTCAGACGAACAGGGCGTCGAAGATCGCGAGACATCATCTTGTCGCGGAGGACTGCGGAGGATGAGCAACAGGGTACGTTCCCCAACATCTCCGCTGCGGACACGTAGGTGTCGAGTCTCTCGCCGGTGACCTGATTCGAGCATCCTGCGGTGGAGCTGGACCTGAGAGCCTCCGGCACTTAGTCAGCGGTTTAGGTCTGGACCTCGCGTCTCCATGGTTGCTTATTTATTTCTTACCATTTGGATGCGTTCTCATTCGATATTCGCATCGCCTGTCCATATGCAGTATGGCAAATCGCACCACAGAAACAAATCGTTTATCGCTTCCCACGGATCGGGTCCACTTCTGTCAATTGTGTCCCGCTCTTTTTCTTTTTCTCATTTTTTAAGGCAGTGGGTTCCGTCCGTCTTGGCGGATTTGAACCAGAAATATCTCATTATCGGGACTTTCCGAGAAGTTTGAGAAACGTGATGAACGGCATTCGGAAGCTCTTTCCCAACTCAACTGAAAAGCGAAGTAAATATACAGACAGGACAGTGGATTGTGACTACTGTGCTAGAATACTAGAGTCAGTAGACTCAGTACTACTATTTCTATCATTCTACGCGTGCGGCCAAAAGCAGCACTCGCAGTCTCAAATAATCATCGGATGGCCCCACACACTTTCCGGCGATCCTCGAAGAAAAGCAGGAGTACGGAGTACATGCGTATACAGTATGTACAGCTTCAGAAGCCGTTAACCGTTCGCCACACTCGTCCTGGTTTGATAGATATATGCGCACGCTACGTCACAGGCGGTGCGGATACACAAGACCCAGGTGCTCAGCCAATGCACCGACCAGGGTTATCGCTGTCTCCTCCCATTGAGCCAGTTATTACTCTTCCATTTGCAAGCTGCTTGACGACGTTGATGATTTGCGTGGCTTGAAACTATAACCGTGATCAAGCGACGCGCCGCGCGGCACTCACTTCGGATGTATGACGTCTCGGGTGTTGACCTCCCGCATCCGGTTTCTCTTTTTGGTATCCAGCACGAGCATGATGCCATGATAGATCCGTGGACCCGTGAATTTTTTTTGTCTGGTTCTGGATATCGCCAGATTCCGCTGATAGAGATCGACCCATATAACGTAATCGGACACCGAGCGGGCCACGTAACCAACCAACGCGACATATTCATCAACT
>Ga0008109_10000141_pt1 | contig 54013 bp, 56 predicted proteins | sample HigsolmetaGSP18D_FD_59306 | JGI IMG/M metagenome (GOLD analysis project Ga0008109, IMG submission 59306) | High solid enriched microbial communities from the Joint BioEnergy Institute, USA - SP1-8-D | ecosystem: Engineered > Bioreactor > SSF (Solid state fermentation) > Aerobic > Biomass ...
GGGGGGGGGGGGGGGGTACAGTGTCCAAGGCTACAAATGAGACTACGAATCTATGCTTGTTTACTATGCCTTAACTGATTATGCCTTAACTGATATGCAATCTCAATGGTTATGAATTATGCTAGTCATTATGCTCCATGTCCATTTGGTATTCGTAAAGGAATAGAAGCAAAATGGATAAATAGACCAATTGATCACATTCCCGCCGTGGTTGAAATAGGAACAGGTTTTCCGTTGCCAAATGCTCATCAACGCCCCCATGACCGTCGTAATGCACGTGTGGTGAATGAAACTGGAAGGATCAAACGCCGGCTTGGTGAAACCAGAGAAATGCTCGGACATCCGAGGGGATGAGGTAGAGTGTAGAATCGTGCCCAAGTATGCCTTAGTTGCCCGAGCGTACCTTGGGAGTATCCTCAAACTCAGGTTCCCATGTCCATGCGGCCCGAGGCGGTGTCACCGAGGACCTTGCCTTCCTTAGCCTCAGGCTTCTCCTCCTCCTCGTCCGGCTCGTCTTCGAATTCATCATCTTCAGCTTCGCTGTCTTCGACGAACCCGGCCTCGACACCGGCGTCCTTGAGACGAGCCTTCATCTCCTCGCGCTTCTGGTCCTGCCAGCGCTGGAGCGCCGCAATAGCATGTACCCTGAAGCCGTAGATCTTGGGCTCATAGCGGCGGATGCTCTTTTCCGGGATCAGAGAGGGGTAGACTTGGAAGAGGATATTGTGGAAGGACGTCCCAAAGTACGCGCCGTCGATGGAGGCGTGACGAGAGGACTTGGGGTTGTAGATGTCCTCGCACTTGGCACAGTAGAGCTTGACCGTGTTGACGTTGGGGACGTCGGAGAGGCCCATGGGGAGAAGCGGGTGCGCATCGCACATGACACGGGGGCATCTGCCAAAGTCGGCCTTCTTGTACTTCTCCACCTACAGGACATTGAAGAACCGCGTTAGACGCGATCCTGAAGGATCAAAGACACTGATTTTGGTAGTCCACTCACCATCTTGGCCAGGCCCCTAGTGGTAACGATGTACCTCGCGTGAACCAAGCCGTAGAGGTGGCGAGCCGATTTCTCGATCTGCTCGCGCAGCTCGTCGTCTGCGTCGAGGTCGAAGACGTCGGTCACGAGGTCCAGCGCGTACTGGTAGTACTGGACCTCGGTGTTCAGACCGGTCAGGTTGAAGCGGTCGGTGAGGTACTCCTCGTCGATCTCGCAGAAGTACTCATTGCCGCGAGACGAGATAAACTTTAAGCCATAGCGAATTTTAGCAGCGTTCGGATCCAGAAGAGAGAGCGGGTTAATGTTAAAAATGCTTGCGTAGTTCATGGTTGCAGCCATCTTCGACGCAGAGCGCGTGGGATGTCTGAGGCTGCAGACAGAGAATGGAGTTGAGAGAGGTGATGAAGATCAGGCCCCTCGCAACAGACCATCCTCCTGAGCAGCTGTGAATGACCACTCCGAGAGATCGCATCGTCGACACAGCCGCAGCACATGAACCCGCAGGGCCGCATCACAGTCAAGCCGCAGTCAAGCCGCAGTAGACACGCGGAGTAGAAAATACCTTACTTACCCAGTCGCGCCAGTAGCTCGTATAGTCGCTGTCCGTCTCGCTGTTGAAATCCTCCATCTTGCTCAATGCTTCAGGATCTCAGTTCACGGTGTTGCTTCACTGCCGGGGTCTGTGGCAGTAACCCACAGACGACGAGGCGAGAAGAGAGTCACAGCTCAAGACTGAAGGTCGCCCAGGACCGCCCAGGGACAAAGGAGATGAACAAGCGCCGTCACCGTCCACAGGATGCGTCGAGAGGGGAGCCTCCAGAGCGTCCTCGCGGCGTGGTGGATGACTGGCTGCAAGGAACACAAGCGATGATGGCGATGGGGCTGCTTGTTATCGGCCGGGCGTGAAGATCCCTGGCCGCTTTGGGTCTAGCGCGGGGCAGGCGGTGAGGCCCTGCACGTGCCACCAGACGCCCTGTCCCGGCCCCAGAAGCTAATTGCTACATGGTGACAGTGGACCAGACGGAATTTTCTGTCTATCTCGGTTTGAATTGCTGTTTGTGCCTGTTGTGATGGCATTGATATGGTCATGAACCATACATGGAGAACATGAGGCAGATATCCTACGCGAAAGCTTGGACAAGATGTTTTCCTATGCAAGCGGATGGCCACTTTACTGCACTCGATGAAGAGTCTATCAATTGACGCAAAGCCCGGAGTCGGGGAACAGACGTTCAGGTCATAATTCAGCATCATAAATTCTTTACGAGACATGTATCCCTGAAATCATGTACCCATAAATTCTCCCGTCTGTCTCTCGTCAGATCCTCCTCCATCCCAAGCTCTCCGCAAGTTCTCATGCAGCTCAAACCGAAAATTCCATAACCCCCTGGCACCGCTCACTTCAAACTTATCCCGCGGATTCTCCTTCTCCGTCTTCTTGTACGTCTTCCCTCCGATATGCTGCATCACACTCGGGACCAAGGCCCACCGCTGCAGCCCCTCCCGATCCGCCCACGCCTCGATGGCACTGTCGACCGCACGGGGTTGCTCTGTCTGTCCCAAGCCGTGGATCAGTCTGGGGACAATCTCCCGCGGGAACACGAGACCTTGGGAGCAGCACGCGTATCGATTCATTGGGCGCACTCCCGAGTGCAGCGGTTGCACGCTGACGCGCCCTGCGAGGAAGTATAGAACGATGGCTGCAGGGACGCAGACCAGGCAGATGACGGCGAGAAACGGGTCGCTGAGAGTATTTCGAAGCGAAGGGATTTTTCCTCGCAGGTAAAGTCCGCCCAAAGCTGGCACGGAGACGGCCACCAGGCTCCAGAACAGATAGACGGGCCACTCCTCCGAGTTCCAGCCCATGAACTTCTCCGTGTAGAACAGGCGCAGGTATAGCCAGTCACCCTTTCCCTTCTTTTGACGTTGAATCTTCTGAAGCCCGGCCATCGTGCGACCATACCACCCTTCCTGCGCCAGGACATCGTCCTCCAGTATAGCGATCCACGGCGCGTCGGTCAACTCATAGCAGGAGCGGAGCAAAAACTTATAATCGAAGAGGGACTTCTCCTCGATCCGTTTGTCCTTCTCCAACCGCCTCACCGTCGGTAACTTATAGCCCGCTTTCTCGTACGTCAGGACGTTGTCCGCGACCGCAGGCACCCAGGGCGCTTCGGAGAACGGGTGCGCTTTGGGATCTGTATGCGCGAAGAGCAGGTTCAGGTAGATGCTGGCACGCTCGTCCGGTGTGAGATCCGCGAGGAGCGAGCCCAGTGAGACATCGACGTACTGACGCGAGGGACGCTTCACGGTGGCCATTCCGATACATAGGGTTTTGCCTGCGCCAGTTGCATGAGCTGTATGGCCATGAGGGCGACCGGGACGGGTTATGGACCCGTTGGACGCGAGTTTGATGAACGATCTGGCCTGTTCCACTCTTGTCAGGCTGTAGAGAGGGCGATAACCTTCTTCGGGGTCAAAGAAGAAAGACCCGGGATCTCTGTAGAAGTACCACCGGCAGTATAGGATTGCGAATAGATAAAGGATAAGGTAGGAAACCAGAAACTTAACCTGGCCCTGTGTGAATGGAAAACCGCAACAGATTAACCCGCGCCATCCCACCGAGCGCATATTGACACTCGTGAAACTCGTCACTCATGCAGTAAGAAAGCAAACTCATCAAAGAGAGTGGGGGGAAGGAGGAGGAAGCATATCAACAATCGCTCCTGGCGAGAAAAAGGAGACAGAATACTAATACTTGGCCCTGCAGTCCATCAACTCTGGTCGACCAGTCAAGTCCCGAGACTTTATAATCAGGCAGCATGGGAAGGATCCGGTTGCATGTTGAAATAGCCCATGTACAGTACACAGCGCAGCGCGCAGTCGCAGCTCGTAGCGATGCGACCGGGCTTATCAGCCTTGACTCAGGTCCGAGGGGTCGAGGGGTAAAAAAGAAAATCGCCTCATCTCCATTCGGTACCAAGGCCGGGCCTCTACCATGGTAGCACATAATTTCCCACTCTTAGCTGAGTTCGTCCCTGACTATACCGCATTGATCTCGACGTTTTCCGCCACTGCAACGTGAACACCACAAGCTTTGTGACACATTGCTTGCCATCCATGCCAAGAAGTGCCAATCAGAGAGCACGCCCGAAACATGGCCTTTGTTGGGGGCAGGATGGACCCTTGACACGGGAGAGTTCGGCTAACGGCGTGATAGGTACCTGGTACCTCCCAGGTAGCTAGCAAGGGTTGGATTGCTAGGCAGTCAGATAGTGGTACTTGTATTATTTATCGTAGTCCTTGCGATAGCTCAGCCGGATACGCCCTATCCATTGTTATCGTTAAGATTAGCCTGAATGAAGTGCGGAGATAGCATTGATCATTCTGCAATCTGTGTCCGTGCCAGGCCCCCGGGCCGAGCCCTCAAGGGGATTTAATCCTTTGGGAATTGGGTCCCAAATCCATCTGTCAAGGATGCGGCGGTTCCTGAGAATCAAGAACCTTTATTATGGACAGAGCCCCGGACCGGAGGTATATGCGGGGTCTAGTAGCTCATCATTATCTTCCACCAGGTTGTACTGTATTTGTGCATCCTTGGTTCTTTATACATCTATTTGCTAGGGTCTAGAGGGGTCAGTCAACACCCTATGCAGCCGCATTACTCTGCAGTATGATATGCGCAGAATGAGACCGTCTTACCCAGACCACCCATCTACCCTAACCGCTTCCTGCATAGGTAGGTAGGTCCGCCGCAGCTGGAGGGCTCTCTCTATATATGCCCGCGTGGATTCGATCGACATCCAGACTTGATTAGTTCCGTCGAAGAAATACATATACCGATTTCTTTATTCCCAACTGTTTCGGGAAGAAAGCAGCAGCAGTGGCAGTATTGCGGTAGCTGAGACCTACCTAACCTGTGATGAAGGACAAAGAAAGAAGCATCAGGTAGGAGATCCTAAAGTTAGTTAGGTACCTAAGTAGTCATCCATGGGCAGACATGTTTCAAAGGGGAGGGGAATTCTACATAATTATATAATTACGTCATGAATCAAATCGATTGGTTCATTTCGAAGTCAGACTCCGTTTATTCGCTTGATATCCATTCCTTCAGGTTCTTTATTTGTCTAGGTACTTGCCAGGGTCTAAAGGAGTCGACTAGTCGACACCATATGTAGCCGCAAAGGATAAGAATAATATGATGATATGTGAAGTTCTGAAGCCATCTATCAAAGAGAGGAGTTTAGCTATAAGACAAAAGGGACAAATCAAATGCCTTTCAATTCCCTTATCAGCTTTTCCTCTTCACCATCATCTGGTCCTTTATCGATCAGATAATCGAACACTACGAGTACTTCTCTCAACTGTTCTACTCCTTCCGTTTCTACTGCTTTCGTGACAATCATTATTCACATATCAACTTGAGACGGGAAACCCGCCGACTTTCTTAAAAGCTGAAAATTGATTGAATTGGTCTCGTGTGCTATCAAGTAAAACGACCAGCTCATATAAACATAAATATTCAAAAATGAAATCTGACAAAGGAAAGAATAATAAATGCTGTACGCTAGAGAGGAGAGTGTCAATGAATGGCTAGGGAGGTCAACATAACGACGATCGGATATCGATAGCCAATGATGGTCCCTTCTCGACGCTGTCATGGCCCGTGGCCTGTCGAATAAAGACCGATAAACCTGATAAATTCCTAGACTCAGTTAATATTCACAAAGAGACAAAGGAAACGGTAGTGGCTGTCAGAGCCTGTCTTAGTCAAGAACAAAGCTCAACGGCGCTCCGCCGCCCGATCACACTCGGCCAAGAACCTGTAGATCCCTTCACTTCCCTCGTACATCGACGCTGTGTTGTATTCCTCACTCCCGGAGAGATCAGGGAAGAAGACCCGGTCACCAAGGTCACTAATGTCAATGCTGGAGTATCCTGAGGGAGATGCCGTCCAAGGGTTTCTCCCGAACAGCTCGATATCCTCGTAATCTAGTCCGGTAGGGGTATCCTTCGAATGGCCCGGTGACGACTTCGTCTTGTTCTCCGAGGACATCATCCCGCGCCAATCCACCTCGTCCGGATTCTGCCGCTTCAACGGGTCGTCAAAGGTAAAGTACTCTGCCTCTGGTGAGGGAGCCGCGCTGGGTGCGAACGGGAAGAGAAGAGCGAGATCGGTGCCATTGCAGACGTCAAAGTCTTCATCCTGGAAGATCTGTCCCCTCTCTACCCCGACTTCGTCGCACAGTTGCTCAACTGTCTCAGCATCGCAGCCTGGGAACCGCACCCGAATCGTTGACTTGTCATGCAGAGATATGGGAAGATCACCTAGCGTCGATAGACGCTTCAAATCATTCAAAACGGCGGCGAAATCCTTCAATGCACGCGCAAAGTCAACCGAGAGCAGATCCATGAGGCCTTCCGAGTTGAGGGTCACGGAGTCGAAACCCTCATCGGACGCCGGCTTCTTCTGCAATGCCCGAACAGCCCCCAGGGCAGTGATAGTGGGAGAGAGCTGGAAGTCGATGTACGATCCAGGCGCAGTCCGCGAGAACGCCGTCAGCCGGCGTTCCGCTTGGTCCCGGAGAGGGGTAACCGTCCTGTAGCGCTTCTCGCCGGTACGCGGGTCAATGCCGTCGAAGCGGACCTTCTGGCCAGAGAGGAAGAAGGCGCGCATGGCTGCAGAGACATTGTTGATAACCTGTGCAGGCGCAGCTGGACCGTTCGAGAAGTACCGGGCTCCGCCGATGCGTCCGGCACCGATAGCATAGCCTCCTGCAGTCCGGCACAACGCACCACCAGTCAGGCATGGCCGGAGGGTCGATGCAAATGGCGCACGGGAGGTAAGACGACTGATTGCCGAACCCACGCGGGAACGCTGGTAGGCAGCATAGTCGACACGCGCTCCGGAGCGGACAGACGAAGCAAACGGACCAGTTGCGCGGGTAGAGAAGTAGCGGCTTCGGGCCTGGCGGATGGCAGCAGCACGACTGATGGGCTGTCTCTGTGTAACGAAAGCATACGCTGGCTGGAGTCGTAACTGGAGCTGTTGCGATGGCTCGGGTAACTTGGCCTTGATGGCCTTGCACGCCTTCTCGTAGGCAAACCTGGGGGAAGCTGAGTCAGAGAGGCAATTGCGGGTATGGGGGCAGGGGGAGTACTCACTTTGCTGCCCGCCAGAACTTGGGCAGCAGCAGGTGCCCGCTAGACGGCGCCATGGCTGGTACTGCGATGAGAAGTACACGATGGAAAGTATCGAGGGAAGATGGAGAGCCCGGAAGACGGGGATGCCTCATAAGCCTGATGACGCCGACGGTCGGCGATCGCGCAGCTGATGTGGCGGTGCAGCCCCCACGTCGCCCCGGACGCCACGCGCTCCGGCGTCATGGCCGGAATCCATTGAATGCTGCAGGCATTTCCTTGATTCCCAGTATCAAATTGCCATTTTATGATGTCAGAGGCCGCTGTTGTGCTGAGGGTGATTCCTACCAGGAGTTGCACTCTCTACATGATCCATCTGGGAGTAGAGATATTGTCAGACAGCCAAAATATCAGTATTGACTGCAACTAGTGGCCTTGGCCTCTTTTTGTAGTCGAGCGGTATTTTCGGTTAACAGATATATAGTTCCAAACCAGCTATTCCTTTTGAGCACAATCATGTCTCAATTCCCACTAATTCCAGCACTCTGGCGCATTTCAAAGCGTATTGGAGGCCTGTTTCTTCAAGCCGACTACAACGATGGCTTTACTGTCCTAATAACAATACATGCTTCAAATTTATTAGCTCGCTATTTCTTTTGACTGTCAAAGCATCAGCTCAGAACGATGCGGACTCCAGACGCCTCCGATCCACAGATGCTTCACCAGGGTATTAGAAATCTACTCGTCGTCACCGAAGAAGACCTTGATTGGCAGCCAGCTGTCGCCGCAGACCTTGAAGCGCTCCTTGAGGTTGTCCAGCTCGTTGATCTCGTCGGCGGTCAGCTCCCAGCCGTCGAGCTCAAAGTTCTTCTCGATGCGGTCCTTGTTGACGGACTTGGGGATGACGCTCCAGCCCTTCTGCAGACCCCACATCAGCAGCACCTGCTGCACGGTCTTGCCCTTGTTCTCAGCGATCTTCTGAACAGTAGGGTTCTTGTACAGCGGCGAGTTGGTGGAGCCCAAGCACGAGTAGCCAGTAGAGTGGATGCCCTTTGAGGTGTTGTACGCCACTAGCTTGGGAGACGGGTTGTTGGGGTGCAGCTCGATCTGGTTGACCGCAGGGACGATCTTGCAGCTCGGGTCGTTGAGGAGCCTCTCAAGGTGCTGAATGCCAAAGTTGGAGACACCGATGTTCCTCACCTTGCCGGTGGCCGGCAGCTTTTGCATCTCCTGCCTTTATCAGTGTTAGTCTGCGCTACCACGGCCGGAGATCAGACTATAGGCATACCAAGTTTTGATGTAGTCCCAGTCGGGGAGGTGCTTCGTCTTGTCATTGGGGTCGGTCGAGCTGGGCCAGTGCACCAGGTAGAGGTCGACATAGTCGGTTCCCAGAGCCTTGAGAGAGGCGTCAATGCCCTCCTGGACACGGTGGTGCCAGGTGTTGTCGAGCTTGGTGGTGATCCAGATCTCGCTGCGGGGAACACCAGAGTCTCTGATACCCTGGCCAACCTCCGCCTCGTTGCCGTAGGCAAGGGCGCTGCGGATCTCTGTCAACAGACGCTCGGCGACCACAGAATTCGGGAGTAGGGGCTGCCACTCACGTATCAATGTGACGGTAACCCTTGAGCAGAGCGTTCTTCACGGCCTCACGGACCTCATTGGGCTTGGACTGCCAGGTGCCTAGACCGATAGCAGGGATCTTGTCCCCGGTGTTCAGAGTGAAAGTCTTCCTGCAAACGAGAGGTTATCCATCTGCTTCTCCTGTTTGGTGATCCGATAGGCGAGGAACTCACTTGGTCCACTCAAGGTTAGACATCTTGCGGATTGTAACGACAGGAAGGCTGACTCTGGAGGTTCGGTAGTGAAAGAAAAAAAAAAGTGTACAGGCTGCTGAGAGTAAGCTCGACGAAGAAGCAGACCTTGCGGCGCCTTCTATAAGAGAGTGAATTCTGTCAGGAGCGAGACTGCGCATTGCGGCACAGGACAAGTAGCAATAATGAAAACAACGCAGCACGACCAAGGTGAAGGAGGGGCTTTTGACGCTATCAACGCCACTAAGACTCCTCGTTCGACGACCTCTGCCCCTCCCTGCGGCCCTCAAGGGGCAGACGGTGGGGAGGAATGCGCAGCGACCCGCGGCCTGGTTAATACTATCGGGTAAAAAGAGCGCCGCTTTTCATCCAAGGCTTTGGATGGCCGTTGGCCGATCAGGGCCCGGCGAACCCGCCCATTATCATTGATCGCTCTCCGGCACCACTCGTCCGTCGTAAACCTCGATTGTCGAGCTCTGTCGCCGGGTTGAGCTGCCCTCGTCTCAAGTCTGGGCCGCACCTTGACGTCACCGCCTGGATTCTGCCGCCTCAGGCTCACCTCGCGCGAGTCGGTCCGCGCCGTCGTGATTGATCAATCATCAAATGATCTCCCCGTCCACTGCAACAATGCCAACCTGCTTAGAAATCAGCCCCGAAACATCCTCTGACCGGTAAGCGCACGCACCCGAGACGGAGTCCTCCCAAAACCCCAGCCTCAGTCCCCCGCTGAGACCAGCGCAACGTCCCTGCGACCATGTCTTCGGGGTTCGTGTCCGCAGGGACCACCGAGGAGCAGGATGAGCGCGACGACGAGTGGCGCCGCGCGCGGCAAGAGCTCGAGGAGGAGCGCAGGCGCAAGGAGGAGTTGGGCAAGCAGCAGGGCGGAAAGAGTCTATATGAGGTCCTGCAGGAGAACAAGAGTGAGTGTGTCTGTTTCCAGCCTCATCCCTGACTGCCCGAATTCGGTCTTGGATATCATGCTTTCTTCCCGGCGCTGCTGCGACCAGCCGAGAAGTACAATGCGACGGCCATGGCTTTCGACTGACATGTCAGGGTGAATCCCTCGCGCGAGCACAGGGGCCAAGCAGGAGGCCTTTGAGGAGTCGATTCGGCTGAAAAACCAGTTCCGCGCCCTGGACGAGGACGAGGTCGAATTCCTCGACTCGCTTCTTGAATCAACCCGTGCTAAGGAGGCCGCCATTAAAAGGGAGACGGCGGAACAGCTCGCGGCGTTCCACCGCCAGCGTCAGGAAGCCGACAGGGCGCTGCTGGAGAGTGCGTCAGGAGAGAATGCTGCAGGCGGGTCGCCTGTCGACGAGGAGCAGTGGACGATTGCGCGCAAGAGGCGGCGGGACAGGAAGAAGGAGTTGCTCCTCCCCGGGAAAAAGCGCAAGTCGTCTGCTGCTGAGGACGAGGAGGTCGCCTCGTCTGCAACGGAACGGTGGACGAGCTCCGATGCGAAGAACGCTCAACAGGGGGCGGCGGAGAAGCCACCGGTTTCTACATCCCCAGCCCAACCGTCCCCGGCGAAAGCAAAGTCACCGGAAGCCCCTTCAGCAGGTGCTGTCACCCCGGTAGAGAACAAGCCTGCATCGGATACGAAGTCTCCAGATACAAAACCGCCGGCAGCCAAAGCCACCTCCGCGGCTCTCGGACTGGCAGGCTACAGCTCCGACGAGGACTGATTTTGTTATCAGGGTCGATACCTCTGCTGTCTACGAGCTTCACCCTCCGCGACCCTAAGTCGCAAAGAGGGCAAACCATAGTTCAGCACAGGCTATCTCTCCCGAGGAGAGTAGTCGCCGTTTACCAAATTCCGGGGACCACGACCTTACGCTGGTACAGAAACTCGAATATCGCGTTGGACATACCTAAACCTCAACTTGTCACGCAATTGTCCGCTCTCGGAAACGCGAAGTGATGCTCAGACTTGCTCACCAGGCTGAACTGAATATATCAATGTCTGGTAGAAATTAAGTCCAACGAGAGAAACCAGCTCTTGAAGGAAAAAGAAATAAACGAAGAAAGTCAGCGCTAGAGACCATGGGATATATCAATAAAAATGATATGTTTTATCTGTAGAATAACTAGCAGATAATCACAGGTCTCCTTTCGAGACCTAAGGAGTAGTTGTATGTACAGTACATGTACAGTACATCAAGGACTCGACATTATTTCGCACATGTTAATACCACGGAGAATTAACATACGAAGATAGATAAGCGCCAAGCAGCCTACTTAAAAACCAAAGATGAAATTCATCATTATCCACCAATGACAGCCATTGACACATGGCTCCCGATCCCAGAACGTATCCTCTAACCCGCAGTGAGTCTCGACAGATTCCCCGGCGCAGCAATCAGCACACACACCGCTTCGTGAGAACAAAAGAAACCTGGCATACATTGCATCGTTGGACCTCCTCAACCGAACCGGACATCTCTGACGGTACCGTTGTCGTCCACGTGGACGTTGAGCCTGATATGTCAAGTCAGAGACATTGACACTCATGCATGGACAGTGAAGTAGTATGTATACGTATACCGATGGAATAATAGACAGGACGGATGCAAAGTCAGGCAAACCTACCTCTCCGGTCTGTAGTCCATGATAACCATGTCGCCGGGCCTGATGATGCGATGCGACTCTGGGAGGTCCTTCCTTGCGAATGACTACAGTAAATTTCAGTTAACACTGCATATGTCAATAGGTACTCGTATGGAAATTGATCGCTACTGATCAAGGAACGCTAGAATGATAGAATTGAAACAGAACGTAACATACATTAGCATCGGTCGTCGATTCGGTGATCTTCTTGCCCACGAGCTTGTTGAGCCACTCCTCCTTGTCGCCCATGGACGAGTTGATTCCTGGCACAACAAGAGGCATTGTGGATAGATGGATGTGGATGGAGGATTTCCCTTTGGAGAGTTCTGAAATTATTGGTTATTCAGGGTTCAAGTCGTAATAGAGACCTTTATCAGGAAAAAGAAAAAAAGACGAAAACTGGCAGAGCTCAGCTGCCCAATTTGATGTGAGTCTCTTTGTATCTTCGGGCTTCCCCAGGCAGCACCATAAACTATGACGTTGCAGAGGATGAAAACGAACCGTTCCCGATCGGGTACCTCTAGGGCTGACCCGACCTAAGCCCGCGGAACCTCCGTCTCGCGGAAAGTCCAGGGACCATCCAACAATTTCCTTTTGAATCCCTTCGATGCCATCGTCAGTCACTAATGTATGCTGGACAAAAAAGGGAACTAACTATCTCCAGGGAATCACTCAGCGTATGATTCAACAATGTGATGCTAATCTTTAAACTCCGCCCCTGTGATCTATTCTATTGTTAGTTGTCACAGCCTTGCATGCTATCGCGTTCTGGCGCCAACAGAGCCTGGGCCGCAGAGACACAGCCACGAATATCAGTACGGAGTACGACGTTCCAAAGACTCTAAGAGACATCGTGAATTGGGGGTCCAAAACCGAGCAGGGATTCAGGAGAGTGACAAATCTCCGACTCTTGTCGAGTAGTGAAGGTGTTGATTACTTGGCGCGGCTAGCTGCAGCTCCTTTCAGGCTGTGTACTGCACATTCTGTTGTTTCGGTCTGTTCGCCTCGACACCATGTCCAAAGATGCTTTGAACATGGGCAGCTCTGTCTACTTGTTTTTATCATCTTGCACGGGGCTAGACATGCTGCTCCTGCTGGCTTGACGGCCGCCGGCTGAGCAGAGCCTCGCCGACCGGAGGCTTTTCGAAGCCGTGCTTCTCCTGACTGGGCCCAGGTCCTAGACAGCCTCTTTTTTTTTTTTTTTTAATAATAATGTCCGGGCCTTGGCCCTGAGTCAGTCCGGAGCCCGTCTTCCATGACTGGCGTGCTTAGGTCTCCAGAGCCGATTCGCTCTGCAGCGGAGCATGCATGTGTACATCCTCCGCGACCTCAGGAGAGGCTGTGCAGCTCGCTGGCCGGATGCTTCCTTCTCCTGAGAAGTGTGATTTATACCATAGCTCGCGTTCCTGCTGTCTCACAATGCGGACATTTACATCTCTTTATCCTGTATCCGGGAAGCCACGTTGGGGGTCTGCGATTGGGCAGGCACCTGCCACTGGAAGCTCTGAGCTTCACTCTCTGTGAATCTTCCTTCTTTGCTTGACTCTTTATCTGATCACCGCCTTGGACACTTGATCTTCTCACCCAGATCGTTGGAGTTGCAGCTTTCTATCATACTGTTCATCTCCAATTTATTTCTTGATTCTGGGCAGGCTTGCCACTCCTGCTGCACTCAATTTCCAGCTTCAGTCGCCCATCATGCGACAGATCTACCTCGTCACTGTCTGGATATTGTCTGTCTGGGCATTACCAAAACCCCATCCATCGCCGACGTCCAATATAATTCCTTCTGTTACACCTCCTCCGTGTCCTTGCTTGTTGGTCCATGATGGAGATGAAGTAAGGCAACCACACCATGTTGCTTCGAGTCGACGTTGCATCCAGCTGGACCATGTCCGAGAGCCTTGTGACTTCACTCGACCTATCCTCTTGTGCAGGGCACGACAAACTGGGATTGCTCAAAGGGATAGAGACAGCGAGAAAAGGGGGCGGTGGGGTGCGGTGCTGGGCAGAAGGAGCATACACGAGAGATCTGGCAGGGACGATGACGATAACGATGACGACGGCGAAGACTTCCCATCTGATTCAGATGGCGACAGTGGGGGGGAACATGGCTCTAAAACTAGGGTTACTGCAAAGAATGAGCCAGCAGTGACAAGGGATTCAGATGCAGAGAGTACCACGGAGGCTGTGACAATAACGATCACTGAATCCGAAGTGACTGCTGGGCCCACAACGACCACTGATAAAACTGCGGAACCAACGTCGAATACGGCGTCTACGACGTCGACGGCTTCTGAGACTACTACTACTACTACTACTTCAGAAACCCGTAGTACTACCGCTGCAGCGACCACAACGTCAACGACATCAACAACCTCTTCGACCGCCCCCGCTGCTACAAGAGCGTCGGGAAAACCGAGTTCAAATGGAAAGCTTGACAAAAGCGCCATTGCTGCAGGTTCGGTTTTCTCAGCAATTGTCCTGATAGCCCTCATTTTCCTTGGTATTATGTACTTCAGAAGGGCTCGCAAGGCTTGGAATCGCCGAAAACAGGACAGGCTGAGTCCTGCCACCTCCAGATATTCCGCTGTCCCTCTAGTTGAAGAAGACACCACCACCAAGGCAGCCCTGGCACAGAATCGTGGCTCGCCAGTCTCAGACCGGGTGTCTTTGATGTTTAGCAGGAGTCGTTCGCCGTCTGTTACGTTTGCCATCGAAGAGCCGCAAGACCGTAACTCGATCTCCAGAGTTTACTACAGGAACGGCGATACCTACGTTCCTCTTGAACAAGTGGACACATCATACCAAGAGAGCCGTGAAGTTTCTGCAGCACCCTCAAGGGAGCGAAGCGTGAATACCCTGCCGATATCTGTCATCGTGATACCTCCACCAGACAGCCCTGGTTCACCGGCGTCTGAGGTGACACCTCCTCGGTCTGCTGCTGTAAATGCGAGTACCTACAGCTCGCGACAAGTCAACCGGGACAGCGCTCACGTCTCAGACCACAGTCGTACGGATAGTGCTAGTAGCGCTAAGGACTCGAGCCCAGGAATTCCTTTGTGGCTTCCTCCAATCTCTCGATCAGTATCGCCCATACTTGACCTTTCCCGACACCAGAGCCAACATTGATTTTCTCCAATGACAATTTGAATATTGGTTAGCGTCCCCACGGCAGAAGACGCTGAATACGAGGTCTCCTTGGAACGATGGTGTGATATGTCTGCTGGTCCCGATACGAGGGCAATCTACGAACTATACTTCTTCGATTTGCGCAATTTGTTGTCGATTACGTTTCCACTTCTTGTTTTGGCGTTGCTTACTATACCCTGTTGGCTTCTAAAGAGCGTTTGGTTCTGGTCGTTGCATAGAAGCGGCGGATTTTCATTCGACCTTTGAACTTCGTCGAGAGGGATTTGGGAGAGATACCCGTGAGAAGGATGATTATCGCCAAGGATAGCAGCAAGGCTGAATTATGAGACATGACATTGTACATACAGTACCATTAAGCATGTGTGTTACCCTCTGTACATGTACATACATACATGCAGAGAGTCCTTGGAGATCCTTAGATATACAAACACGACACTAATCCGCTGACCGGTTTCCGTAGAGATGGGCGTAAACCTGTGATCTCTACAAGCAATCAAGAAGCCTGTATCTGTATCTTAGAGGCACTATAAAGAGGGGAGAAAATGTAATGCACGGCATGGCACAGCATTGCATGGCATGGCATAGACATTAACTAACTAGCTAGGAGCAAATAAGTAGCACTGAAAGTTACAGGTAGGTACCTAGGTACCTAGTTACTTCCTTCCCATCGATCCATGCACCGATCCCATCAATCTCTCATCATCATGATAGTGTGGTGTGGCACATGACAACAAGGAAAAGCCAGAGGGTAACTTTTTTTTCTATCCCCAAGAACGATCACATTCTCACTAAGAAGCGAGGGGAAAAAAAAGCCATAATGGAACTAAGACTAAGGCACTTCCATCTCCTTTATACTCCTCAGACACCGCTCCAGCCTCCTCCCCCTCTCCCTCTCCCTGATCAGCGTCGACCGCACGAACGTCCGGATCGCGTCCCGCCCGACCTTCTCCCGCCATGACGTCCACCCCGCCAGCTCGCCGACGACGACGTCCTTGTTCCACGAGATCTCGCGCGCGAGCCGCCCGGCCTCGGCCTCGCCGTCTCTGATCTTTTGCTCAAGCTCGCGGACGGATTTCTGCCGCGACTCCTCCATCCCCGGGAGGTTAATGTTGAATTTCCGCGGGAGGGAGGACGACATGAGCGAGGCGCGGGAGCGGGAGAGGTTGCGGTTGGTGTTTACCAGGGAGGAGATGAGCGTGAGGGGGCGGGAGAGGGAGGTCAGGATGGCGGCGGTGGTGCTGTGCGTCGAGGTCATGGTCGCGAGGAAGTGGATGAGGGGCGAGGAGTCGGAGGAAGATGTGGATACGTAGCTCGTGTAGCGGGCAAAGGCCTCTATGTGCGAGGGGGGCAGAGCGTTCGTGGGTTCCTGGAGGGTCGAGAGCACGTTGCAGCACAGCATGACGGCGTCTGCGAAGTCGGACGCTGCGTTGTGCAGAGCGTGACCTCGCCGGATCAGACTCCGAGTGTTGGCGTGGACAGCACGGACCATTTCCTGAGCGTGCGAGATGAACTGCTCCGTCTCCTTGATCCCTTCCGAGGTGATGGGTTCATAGTCGTCAGAGATGGATTCCGCGAGGGCCACAGCCTTGCGTTGAGATCGATCCGACATCATCTCCGGCTGCAGCTCCGGTACGAGGAAGAATTCCCAAAGCATCTCATGAGTCGCAAACGTCGGATGGGCAAGTAAAATCTTGAGAAACTGGTCTAACTTCTCTTGCATATCATGCAGGACAGCTCGTGACGGTTTGGAGTGGATTTGGAAAGGAGATCGGAAGTCAGAGATGGCGGGAATGTAGGAAGCTGGATGTTCGATTGCCAAGCATTTGGCTAGGTTCTCAAAATCCGTCAAGCTGCGCCGGCAGGTCGTGACCGTATAGGTTGTAGTATTAGACGCTGCTCCGGGCTGGCCTGGCGGTTGGGTAGGAGCACCGGACTTGAGTATAAAACGAACTGTGGCATCTTCGACGAAAAAGGAGCGGACCACAGTGGTAATACGTCCTGACGGATCCTGTGGAGATGACGGGGGATTGGAGAAGAGGATAAGATCATCGATCCGGTTTCTGACTTCATCGTCTTTCGCAAGTTCGACAGCAGTCAGGCCACGCGACTCTTTGACGTGGATATCTACCCTCGGGTCGGAAAAGAGTACCCCTACTTGATCAACTCGGCCATACTTGCTGGCCATCATCAGGGGCGTGAACTTCTTATCATTTGTGGCATTGGGATCACAGTCACATTCTTGGAGAATACGAAGTGTTATCTGAGGGTCACTGACGATGTGCAAAAGTGTGTTCCCCTTAGAATCAACGTGGTCGTCCAGTCGAAGAGGTTTACCGTCTCCCTGAGCCTTTCGAGCCACCGTCAAAGCTTCATTCACCATGCTTCTGTAGTCAGGGTGATCATATGATCTGCAAAGTGCAAAGAGAGGTGTCTGCCCGTGCTTATCCCTTTGTCGCCATGGAAGTAGATTGCCGAGTCTAGACATTAAAGTGGGTGCGCTGAAAAGATAGTGTGCCACCGTTCGCCCGTGAATGTCTGATTTCGATAGATATGACGCGATGGTATGTTGATCAGCCGTTCGGAAGAGGTAGTCAAGGATAATGTCTACAAGCTCAGTGTGAGCAAGTTGGACAGCAGCACTGAGGAGCGTGGTCCCGTCGCTGTTGGTGTCTTCGAGAATGTCCTCTAGCGGATAATATTCCTCAAGACTCAGAAGATACTTGAGTGCCTCGGGCTGACGGCCCTCGACCGCCATCATAGGGACAGAATGGCCAGCAGGATCTTGCGTCTTCGTCAGTGTCTCAATCGAGCTATCACTTTCTATCCCGCTCGTCATGGTTGTTCGCGAGAGCTGCGATACAGCTGATGATCCTGACACGCTGCCAACATCCATCGATACCTTTTTCACTGGCCGGGGCGGGTCCTTAGGAGGTGAGCTCGCATGCCATGTTTGGAAGGGGAACACATGAGCCAAGGATGGCGTTTCAGGTGCAGCTTCAAGCTGCGCCGATTCGGCATTCGACTCAGGAACAGCCCCGTTCACAGAAGAGAATGCTGATGATGGTCTTTCAAGCTCGTGGTCCTCGTCTGTCTTGAACATCACCGATCTTCCTTCGGGTTCTTGAGGTGTTTCATCCACTGATTCGTGATCCTCGTCAGGTTCTAAAATGGCCTTCATCTCAGACACTCTTCCAGTCTTTGTCGCATTCCATAGGCGCTTGTTCCGCGAACTGGCTCTTCTCAGACCTCCCGAGTCGGTCACTAGATAGGTTAGAACTGCCTCGAACGTGCTCAAGGCATAACCCATTTCGCCACTTTCAACATCGTCAATATAAATGAAATGCTGCATATACAGAAGCCTCGCCTGCAGATTGCGGATCTGAGACCTGATGACCACGATCAACAACATCGAGACCAATATATCAGCATTGACAGTCACCGCTGAAGGTTGTTTCTCAGAAGTCGTCTCTCGCACTCTATCGTTATTTCCTGGGATACTGATGGCTTTGACAGTGGCCAGCAGGATGTCCAGCATATCTTGGGGGCTCCTGGCTTCCGACATCTTACGGAATTCCTCCACGCCTTTCCTAAGTCGCCGGAGCAGTTCCTGTTTACCTTTCCGCCCACCTTCAATGGCAATCCCAACCTGGGAAACGTCGATGTTCTCCATTTGACGAATTCGCGCATCCAGTTCTGCATCCTCAGGTTGACGGTAGCTACATAATCGAGGGAAAAGTAATGATTCATGCACCTGTTCTGCAACGTAACGTTCGATAAGCCGCTCCACTATGGGCCCTGTTAAATCAGTGGTGGCGCCGAGGAGGGAAAGCTGCTGCTTGTCCACCAGACGAAAGAGATCAATGGCTGCAGTAACCGCCGTCTCCAGGCTCCGTCGCATGAGATCCTCGTCATCCTCGAAATACTCCTCCGAATTGAAGGGAAGTCGAAATCGTTCAGGAGATGACGAGCCATGGCCGGAAGGTACTCCTTCATCGTGGAATTGTCTACCTTCTTCGCTTCTGGATGACACAGACGGAGATCGTGAGGGCGGGGGCGGAAGCGGCTTTCCGAGTTCTTTGCCAAATTCCCTAAACAGCCTCTCTAAGCCGGGTTGCATCTGCCTCGCGATCATCGGAAAGTTAGACAGCAGCTCCCCGAATGTTTTAATTTCCTTCTTTTGCAAAGAAGAAATATGTTCCCTTCCCTGGTTGTCGGCATTCGAACTGCTCCTTTTCCCAGGTACCGCCGCGGGGATGATCTTTCCAGGATCGAAGGAACCGATAAGGGGCCGGGATATGTAGTAAATGAGCCACGGTTGCGATTCATTGTTGGGAGTATAATAGAGAACGTCCGACAGCAGTTGCGCTTGGGTTAGAGTCTTGAAGCCTGGTAATCAGGATCAGCGCAGATCAAGTAAGCCGCGTCGCACTCTCCTTACCTTTGTTGCTGTAAACGGAGTTCTCCTTTATTATTACCGTGCGCCCATTAGCCGTCGTCACCTGCCTTGCCTTTCCCCTACTATCACGGACATTGGATCCATCGTTGCAGTTGACCGGCGCCACGGGAGTCGGAATCCGCAGCACATGGCTCCCTAGAAATTCCTCTGAGGTGACAAGGTCGGAATAATAGAGATTCGAGTCTCGGTCCCGCGACCCGATCAGCGACTCTGTCGTAGGAACCAAAAGCACCTGGAGGGGGATCATCAGAACCGCGTGCGTTCGTGGAAAGGACCAGGATGGGACCGGGCGCATACATGATTCTCGATGGGTATACACTGCCCCGGGACAGTGCTTCGGAAGAAGGCACGCAGGAAGGGATTTAATGGGTGCATCCAAACGTTGGACGGCCCGGTGGAAGAGCTCCGGCGCTCATCAAGCCGTAGATAACCAGCCTAGAAACAAGGTCAGGCTGCTCTGGCGTGAGCAGCTCCGGCGCATTCGCCCAGACAGGTGAGGAATCGGAGGATACTGCAGCGACCGGTGCAGGCGGCAACGAAACCAGACAACGGGTTGGAGGCTGACAAGTCCAACACGCACCGTGACACGCACTAGAAAGAGACACGAAAAAGAAATATCGCAAGCCCGCACGAGAAATTGACACTGGAAGATTGAAGACAGGCAATGAAGCAGCCTGAGCCTGCGATGGCGACCTTGACCTCACTGGAGGCGCTAGACCGTATCCGGAAGACTTGCCATGTGAGGTCCCGTGGAGCTTCAACACGCGCTCCGATGTGACCAACAACCTCACCACGTTGTACGAGCTTCCAGTCTCAATTGCGGATGGTTGTTACGAAGAAGAAAATAGGATGTTCGGTCAAAGGCCTAGAGCGAGATTTTCACGGCTCAATTGGAGAATACTACATATTGTACATACATACATACAGAGTGGGAAAGGAAACGCGTGGAAGAAATTCATCGCCCATTCCTCGCAATTTCATAGTCGATACGCCCTCCGTGGCTTGTAAAAGCAGAAAGATGCAATTCCCTGAATCGGCGCTTCCCGTTGCTGATCCCATCATACAGAATTGGCACCCGAGGTCGCAGAGACATCGCAACACCAGTCCCTTTACCACGAAACAGACCTCCCTGAATCCAAATAACAAGGTATGTCGGCACATCCGGATTAACCAAGTCTGCGGACCTTCCTGCTCCGAGTACCACCAAACTTGATCCTAGTCGCGTCTGTAACTCGGGCGACCAAGCCCCGGATGTTCTTGCCCTCATTGCCCAGCAGCACTTTTATGAAAGCGTCGCGCCCAGGTCCGAAGCCACGGAAGACGAGCTCCAGTCGTTGGATGTCCAGGAGATACCCTCTCTCCTGCATCTTTGCGAAAACGTGAGATGTCAACTGATATGCGGGATCGTAGCCCGCTCGGCCGGATTTGCGGAATCCAAGATGACCACAACCCATGGATAGCAACGGGTTCCCATTTGGTCTAGTGAGCGTCAAGATGGTATTGTGTTTGTGTGCGTAGATATGGAGATGGTGGGGAGGAGACCGGTCGGCGTAGGGGTGTTTGATCATCTCTGCTTCCAGACTCTCAGCCATCCGAGAATAGTCGCGGCTCACTGGCTGCGACGTTCGTGCCTTCTCTGCCTGCATCATTCTTGTTATTGCAGCCAGTGGAGAAGAGTCTTCCGATTGCTGGCTCTGCTGGCTCTTTCTGGTGTCCAATATCTGCCTCTCTAGCTCAAGAGCCCTCTCCCTCGATGCCGAGTTTCGTGAATCGTTCATCTGCCGGGAAGACGAAAAGGCCCGCATCATCTGGAAAGGCGAGAGGCGGAATTGGCATCGTTGGCAAGCAGAAGGCAGGGCCTTCGTCAGCAGGCTCGCGAACTGAGCCTTCATCTTGACCGGAAATCGAAAGCCGACGGCTCAGATGAGACGAAAGAGGGTCCAGGATCGCGCCGCAGGGCGAATTGAAGAAATACTGCACGACGACAATGGAATCGTGGTCCCTGTAGGGGACAAGTCGGCTCGCTGCGGCGAAAGCAATCCCAGCGCGGAGGGGCTTGGGGCTCAAAGAACGGCCGCGGGACGAGGCCGATTTTTCGGTCTTGGCGATCTCGCCGGCCGAACATTTTCTCCTCCGCCACCACAAGTTGCCTTCCGCTTTCGACACGACCAGAGCAACCGCCCTGGCTTACGCTCTCCCTTTCTCCTTGTTGCGGGCAGGGCTCTGTTCTTCGGTGTTGCTCGTCCATCAGTCTGTTTGCAGCCCCATTCTATTGCAGCCCCCAGATCTCCAGAGCATGATCTCCGCGGCCAAGCTCGTCTCGCCTGCCGCGGCGCGGACGGCTCTCCTTCGAAACCAGGACCTGTCGTCAAAGGCTGCATATGGCAGCGCTGTTGTGTTTCGGCGGTTTCTGACTCACGATCATCTGTCCCAATCATGTCCGACTTCATCCCTTTCTGCTTACACCAGGAGGACCCCCCCATCCGCGACTTTCCTTCAGCCGCCCGCCTCGCAGCTTACCTCCTTATGGGCAGTTCTCCCCCCTAGGAGACCTTTTCATACGACGGCGACTCGCTGGCAACAGCAGCAAAAGGGGTCTTCCAGCTCCTCCGGTCCCGAATCAGAGAATGCCTCGGGAAAGAGCGAGGAGGAAGCAGGATCCTTCAAGGATGAAGGGAGCAAGGAAGAAGCTCCTCCCCCTCCACCACATGGAGACAAGACTCCCTGGCAAGTCTTCACAGAGACTCTAAGAACAGAGTTTGCGAAATCGAAAGAGTGGAATGAGTCGACAAAGGCTCTCGCGTCGTCGGCGCATCAATTCACGGAGAGCGAGTCAGTCAGGCGGGCTCGTGCGGCCTATGAGGCTGCGTCTGACGCTGCTTCCTCGAAGACCGCTGAGGTTTTGAGGAGCACCGGGAGAGCAATTGGAAAGGGGGCTGCGTGGACCTGGGAAACCTCAATCGTTAAGGGAATCCGAAAGGGAGTGACGGCAACGGGAAGGGGAATTGAGAGGGTCACAAGGCCTGTGAGAGAAACACAGGCTTATAAAACGGCAATCGGCGGAGTGAAGGAGGCCATCGACGATGGCAGTAGCTCTCGCTACGGTGGATGGATTGAAAAGGAAGAGCGACGCCGGCAAAGACAGCTCCGTGAACAGATGGAGGCCAAGTCAGGACGCAGAGTTGAAAAGATAGAAGCGGACCCCAAGTAAGTTTACACGTCCCAAAATATGTGCAGTCCTTTACTGACTTCTTGTTTTCAGTGCGGGTACAAGTCTCACTCTTCATAAAGACTCGGCCTGGAAGGAATCGTGGCGCCAATTCCGGGACACAAACCCTTTGATGCAAAAGCTATTCTCCTTGAAGGAGACTTACCATGAGTCTGATAACCCCTTGATCAGTACGGCCCGTAGCATCTCGGACAAGGTCGCTGGATTCTTCGCAGAGAACGAGACGGCCAGGGTTATCAAGAAGTTCCGTGAGATGGACCCCAGCTTCCAGCTCGAGCCATTTTTGCGGGAGATGCGGGAATATATACTTCCAGAGGTGCTAGACGCCTATGTCAAGGGAGATATCGAGACCCTCAAACTCTGGCTTTCGGATGCCCAGTTCCACGTCTACGCTGCCATCGCGCAACAATACACTGCTGCTGGCCTGAAATCGGATGGCCGGATCCTCGATATTCGAAACGTCGATATCTCTCATGCTCGTATGTTGGAACCTGGTGAGATTCCTGTGTTCGTCGTCACCTGCCGAACGCAAGAAGTGCATGTGTACAGGAATGCGAAAACGAATGAGCTCGCCGCCGGAATGGAGGATAGGGTCCAGCTTGTCACATATGCCATTGGTCTCACCAGGATACCTGACGAGGTTAGCAATCCGGAGACCAGAGGATGGAGATTGATTGAGTTGCAGAAGGCCGGAAGAGATTACATCTAATGTCTGAAATGCTATCTGGAAATCGTGCAACTCACGCCATCTTCGACCTCTCCGAAATATCCTAATGGATTTCATAAACCAATGCACCGGCGATCCTAGACTTCTGGACTCTGCGATAGCGCTTCTTTTTCTCATGTTTCTGTATGACTGTACAATATCCGGTGTCTATCTTAGACCAAGGCAGGGACGGGCGATCTTGTTGCATCTGTCTTAACTATCACGCTTTCTCACTGTTCATGTATTCTGCGCCCAGCACTGTCAACTCCAACCCCGAGGTCAGATCTGTCTTAACCTCTCAGATGGTGCTACCCCAGAGGGCGGGAGGTGCCACTGGACTGAAGGAAACTGCTCTTGTCAATCATGACCAGGACCTCATTGTATCATGACGTTTATGATCATCAGCCTCGCCCCCTTAGATTGCCTGGTGCTCTATTGGGGTGTTTGCTCTTTGACTCCTAATGAAGCTCACTCAAAATCTCCTCTCACCATTGACATTTTGGCATTTGGGATCAGTATTCTGTGCTTTTAAATCATATTCTCCCGTCTGTCCTTAGTCCTTATTGTGGCTATGGATGATTAGGTTTCGATCTAGGACACTGCACATGGGTTATTTTGCCTGGATCTTGGTGTTTGCTGAAGCTGTTGTTGTTCGGACCCCATGGATTAGGTAGTCCGGAGCAAGTGCAGATAAAAATGACAATGAGATAGAGAAAAATCTCGGAACCTCCGCCGTCATTATGCGAGGGATTTGGATATTGTAACATTAAACCAGTTTTATATATCCATGGATAGCCAGTCTATTCTGAGGGTCTAGTATGTTTGTCTGCTGCCGAGGTTTCCACAACCCAGATGCGTTGGGTTATGGAATAAAGCGACTTTCATTCTACACTCCTCTACTTGATCTACAAAATGATGCCATGCACGAAAACTTACCAGAGGAACCACTTGGGCATGTAAATAATAATATTAGAGACACATCTGAAGCATACGTTCGTGACCTCTTCTAATGGATGAATGCTGGACCAAAAAACCCCGCCCTCATATAATACTTGATTGCCGATTATCTTCCTCGTCCAGCGCCACCGCCCATCATGTTTCGAGCCCTATATTTTTTCGACTTTGTTAGCTCTGGACCCTCTTGTCACAATAAAAAAAGTTCAACCTACATCTCTGCGATGCTGGGGTCGCTCATCAAGCTTGCAATGTCAGGCATGCCACCACCCCTGCTGAAGTTCTCTGCCATTTGTCTTAAGCGCGGGTTGCTCATAATGTTGTTGAGCATCTCTGGGTTATTCATCAGGTTCTGTGCCACGCTTGCGAACATGGGGTTGTTCATCAGCGCGCTCAGATCAGGCATGCCACCGCCGCCGCCGCGACCGCCTCCGAGCATGCTGGCGAGAGACGAGAGGTCGGGCATACCACCGCCTCCGCGAGATGCTCCGGAGTCCTCCGAGGCGTTGCTCCCCTTCTCCTTCTCTTGGATCTTCTTCCTTGCCGTCTCAAGGCCCCGCTTCATGGCTTCACTGCCACCGTTCCCTTCGGCCTCGATACCTTTCTCATAAGCTTCCACTGCTCCCTTGTAATCTCCCATGTCAAATCTAGCAAGACCCAACCGGCTCCAAGCCTTTGAGTACTTGGGGTCCACAGACACCGCGAGCTCCGCATCCGCCGCGGCCTTCGCGTGCTGTCCAGAAGCAGAGTAGGCCGCCGCTCGGTTGGAGAGGTAAACGGGGTTCTGGGGGGCGATTTCCAGGGCCTTCGTGTACAGATCGATGGCGGCGCTGTAATCCTTGCGGGCCATCGCTGCGTTTCCCTCGGACTTCAGTTTATCGGATTCAGGAGTTGCTGTGGATTTTGGCTTCTGCTCCTCAGCAGCCTTGGCGGCTTGACCTTCGGCAGCGCCTGCGGCGGTTTTGCCCCTAAGTTTCTCGTAGACACTGTAGATGCTCACGAGGGACTGCCCGCCGAGAGCATCCTTCATGGCCGCCTCGTCGGAGGGGTCGACCTTGAATGCGTCTGCGATACAGGACTGCGCCACCTCGATTGACTCGGCATCGTCGGCTGTCAGGGTTCCATCCTGGAGACTGGATTTCAGGAAATCTATAACGGCGAGCGCCAGGCGCTTCTTGGTCTCTGATGGGGCCTAGACAAAACATCGATCAGTATGGTGCTACAGAGATGGAACCTTGGTAGGGAACGTTGATAGGGTAAAATTGGGAAGTAAGTAAAGTGGATAGGAGAAGCTTACCATTGTGACCCTTGAATTCCCCGGAGGCGGCTTGCGACTGCTGGGAAAACTTCGTGGAAAAAGAGAAGAGAAAGCTCGTGAGGGGGGGTTGATGCGGGGAGACGCGGGCCAGCAGCGACCTTTGAGCAGCTCCGGGGCCGCCGTCTAGACGCTTCGACGCAGCTGGTATCAGCACGTGATGCGGCGGCTCGACGCTCCCCTGTCCGCCCCAACCGCCGTGTGTCGCGGCGTGAACAGAACCCCCCGCGTCTCCTTTCCTCTCTTTCGCGGCTTCAGATGAGTATGGCGGGCAGTTTCATGATCGGTACTGGCCCGTGCTCAGCAGAATAACTGCCTCGTTTCACGAAGATGACCCGATGTGAGCTTCCTACCCAGCTCCCTGTGACCAACTCACCTGTGTCGAGCCATGTACTGGCCCAATGGAGTACCCCGGGTCTACGCGGTCAATGGCCCTGGTATTCCGTTTGCTTTGTCCGGTGAGGACGAAGAGCTCAGACCTCGGAGCTCTCACAACAATGACGATCCTATAGAGAGCCATGGACGGAGACAACCGTTCAGCGCGAAGCCCGCGGAGTGGGCTAATGAGCCCATCAAGGGTCTCTGCGTTTCGCGGAGCGGTAATCTGTTTACAACAATGACCGAATCTTCAATAGCTGTTTGGCAGACTAGAGTATGTATCTTCTCCGCTGATAGATTTCAATTATTGACTGATTATCAGCCGACAGCTGTCGTCGCCGCTGTTGCTCGCTCCTCGCTGTCTCTCAAGACCTACGGCCCTAACGTAGCTCTTCTGATGCACCCAGACTCAACGATACTCGTTGCCCAAACACTCCATGGATATCTGCTCATGTACACGATTGCCTCTGATCCAAATGCACGAGTCTACCAGCCGCGCTTCGACCATTCTCACCAGCCCCGTCGTCAGCAACTTCGTCATCTCGGTGGCGAAGATACCACCCTGATCCGGGATGTCAGCATCCGCTTTAGGATGGCCATCAAGATTGAATCGGGCATTGGCAAGGCCCTGGCTCTAGATAATGAGCTCGTCGTTGCTACTGTGAAGCCAGCTGCCATTCAGTGCATCCGATGGACGCCCGATAAGAGCGGAACGCAAACGACGTCAGAGCTCTTAAGCCGCATATTGGGCGTTTCTAAGCAGACCACTGTCGTGGAGATGGTTTATGACCGTGCAATGAGTCTCCTGATTTGGGTAACTAGTGATGGAAAAGCGTATGCAGTACAACGAGTCCCGGAAAGTTCACGGGAGCCAGAAGACCCGAAGAGGCTGTTTAATGGCCACTGTTTTCACATTCCTCATGATGATGGCCAGGAGGCTGTTCATGTTGCTGTCAATGCGCGGTTTTCTCTTCTGGCAGTAAGCTGTGCTAACGGCGAAATTCTGATCTATACGGCCAAGGACTACCTGGGGAATGTTCCGCTCTCATATAAGCTGCAGCCTCCTGTTTCTGCTACTAGTACCGGAAAGTTGACGTTCATGAGTTATTCGCCCGACGGGTATTGCCTTTTCGCTGGCTACGAGCGTGGTTGGACTAGCTGGAGTGTCTTCGGCAAGCCGGGCGGAACCAGTTTTGCCGCAGATAGATCTCTCGCAGCGGCGAATGACGAGGACTGGCTTACAGGAGTATCAATTGGGTGTTGGATAGGCGGGGGCTCTGATATCATCCTTGCCAGGCATAACGACCGTCGCGTGTGGATCTTAGAGACAGCACGCAGCGCCATGACAGGTTGCTTCTCGCCCGCAAATCTGGCCAGGGCTCTCTTGCAGACTGGGACGGAGATAATCCTCTACCGCGGGCATGATCTGCCGGATCTAATGACGATCTCCGGGAAGGATTCGTTGTGGCATCATGCACAATATCCACCCACATATCTTCATTCGCAATGGCCGATACGTTCCTGTGTCGTTTCCCAAGACGGACGATATGTAGCCATTGCTGGCAGACGCGGACTTGCCCACTACAGTGTCAACAGTGGCCGTTGGAAGACATTTGATGATCCAAAAGCCGAGAACTCGTTTGCTGTGCGAGGGGGGATGTGTTGGTACGGGCATATTCTAATTGCCGCGGTCGACCACGACGGATCATATGAAGTATTTACGCCCTTGTTCTCAAATGGAGACCGAACAGAAGACTGACTGCTGCAGCTCCGTTTATATTCTCGAGAATCACCATTAAACAATAATTCCATGCTACACATCGAATATTTGCCTTCTCCCGTGGTTTTCATCGGGCCCTCTGGTGAAGATTCTCTGCTCGTCTATACATACGACAATATACTCTATCATTACGTTATAAATTCGATGCAGTCGCGAATATCGCTAGTTCCAGTCGGCCAGATAGCTTTCAACGGGATTGTTCGCGCACCCACCAGGGTTCGCTCTATAAGCTGGGTCTTGCCGGAGGATCAGTTACGTGAGTGCAACGGCCCGCCTGGCGCTTGAATTATTTCTAACGATTGATAGGGAATGGAGATCCCTCTCAGGATGTCACGGTTGCCTCTGTCCTCCTCTTGGTAGATGGGAACTTGGTCCTGTTGCAGCCTTCCGTGTCAGATAGCGGTGATTTAAAATACGACATGCGGATAATTGCCCATGATGTAGAATATTACACCCTGATGCGCGACCAACTCTCCTTCAACTTTGCGCCGCCGGCTGATGAGTCCACTCCGCCGAGTCCTGCAGAAAACGAATTGAATGCGCACCAGAGCAGTCCATCGTTAAGAGACTCGTTATGGATGTTTTGCGGGAAGAATCTTGTTGCTTGGAGCGACGTGCATCAAATTCTTCAGCGGGAGGACATACCAAAACCGCTCCCAGTTCCCGTTGATTTCTATCCTCTGTCCGTCCTCCTCAACAAAGGAATAGTTCTTGGAGTCGAATCAGAGGTTATCCAGCGACGCGACGTCACGTTTACTATACTCAAGTTCGCTATTCGGGTATGTAGCATTCGGCCCCTTCGTTTTTTCTGACCCTGCTAACGAAGGCCCTGGTACAGTCGCATCTATTTCTTCCATATTTCCTACAACATACTCTTGCTAATTCCGACATGTCCGAGGCGCTCTCTATATGCCACCATTACTCGCAGCTCTCCTACTTCGCGCACGCTCTTGAAATTCTCCTGCATCATGTTCTGGATGAAGAAGTAGACAATCAGGACATGGCCGATAAGCATGGCGATTCGGCAGAGAAGCCTCAAGCGCTGCTCCCTTATGTCATATCATTTCTGCGAGCCTCTCTCCCACTGAATGTCTATCTGGATATCATCGTCCAATGCACACGAAAGACCGAACTTCGGTCGTGGCGTACCTTGTTTGCCCACCTTCCTCCTCCGAAGGAGCTCTTTGAGCAGGCGTTGAAACTCAACTCCTTGAAGACCGCAGGCGGGTACCTTCTCGTCCTTCAGGCTCTGGAGGATGAGCAAGGGAATGATGGCCAGATCGAAGACTACGCCGTCCGCCTGCTCGGATTGGCCTCGCGGAAGAAGGACTGGGATCTTTGCGGGGAGCTCGCAAGATTCCTGATGGCTCTTGATCCGTCAGGTGACATGCTGCGGCGTGCCATCGCCCGCGTAGGTCTGAGGGATGGAGGGAACTCAGAGACCGTAAGTCCCAACGGTACTGCGAACGGTGCGAAGGGACTGGGGCTCTCCCTTCCGATCCCGTTCTCCTCGTCGTCGTCTCTGTCACCGACATCATCGCTGTCTCCCGTCCCTGGGCATCATCGACGACGCCGGGGGAGCGACGAAGCTTCCGCCACGAGCGCTGGCACAACGACGACGGTGTCACCGAGCAGAGTCGATGAGGGTATGAGCCAGGGAAGCGGTGGAGATGATGTATTTCCTTCACTGTCACCAGGGATCAGATGAGGGCCGTAGCGTCACTGCTATATATGATGGGCAGGAACTGCAATTAAAAAAAATTCCCTTGGTAGGGAAGTTAAAAAAATGCAATCCTTCTAACTTCTGCGCCAGTTATTGTATTTGTTTAGTCTCAACGGAGAGACATCATTATCTCTTTTGTAATGTATCATCACCTTTTTGGCCAGACTAGGTATATAGGCAAGGACTGTTTCCATTGCCTCTAATTAATTCCGTTGTCATTATCTATCTACATCGTTGACATGCATCCGTGTATTTTCAAGCATTTCCGATTCAAAGCCCACTTTGTCTATAAAAGTCGTCACAGACTCGCATTATTCATTGAGCTCATATCATATCTATTCGTTATATTTGAGATAAGCACCCTTCGGCTGTGTGCTCCGTCCATCGAAGCCACCAACCGCTCTGCACGCCAACATGTTTCCACGAATTCCCATCTCCCTCGTAAATTAGGGGAAATTCGGCACCATCATGAATGATCGAACTCTCTCAGTAATCACCAACTCTCCCACCCTCCCGAGTCTATCTATCAGTCGTGCCAGATCCAGCCCCCAAACCACACCAGAACCGTGTTCTTCCCATCCTGCGACGTTCCGCGGATAGATATATTCCCAAAGGAAGGGGAGGAAAGAAACAAAAGAAGCGCAACCGAACCAGCATGCGCGGTCCCCCTTGGGCTCTAATCAACCCACATCTCAAGTGCAAACTTGCAAATCAAAATTCCAAACCTCGACCCGACTTTCACGGAGTCGATCCGCTCAAAGTTCGAACCAAACCGACAACGATTCACTCCAACTTCAACCGCCACAGCCCGTCGCCCAGGTAATGCCCCTCATCCATGACCACCCCCTTGCCCTTCTGCTTCATCTCCTCCGTGCCCATCTTCAGCGGCCCCACGAGACAGATCTCCTCCTTGCCCTCCGCCCGCACGGCCACCACCTGCCCCGCCTGCAGCGCGTGCTCCGCGTCGGGCAGCCGCCCGCCGGGGGAGGTCAGCCCGGGCGCCATGAGCGCCGCGCCGGACAGGACGAAGCGGATCGCGCCGCGGTCGATCTGCACGGTGGGCAGGGCGTCGGGGAACTGGTGCAGCAGGCGGAGGTGCGGGACGAGCGGGGCGTCATTGTTGGGGGGCTGGTAGAAGAGGGGGTTGGTGTCGATCGTGTAGAGGGTTGCGTGGTTGGGACTGTATCAACAAACACGAATGGCAATGTCAGCCAGAGGCTTGCCTCCAAAGAAAAGAAAACAAAGTCCGGAGGAATGGAGAAGGAGGGGGACGTACAGCTTCACAGCATCGAGCTGGGCCTTCTTGGGCAGGACCTCGTCGATGTACGGCTCGAAGCCCGGGTACGTCTCGACGAACTTTGCGCGCAGGCCGCGCTGGACGGACGACTTGACCTTGGAGCGGGGGCTGGGTGCGATTCTATTTCACGCAAATTTCCATGCACGTTAGTCCCTTGGCCGTCATTGGAAATTCAGTTTATACGGGGCGCAGGCATTGCAGTCCGAATCGGACAGGACAAGCTTGAGGAGGGGTAATGGATGAAGGCGGGGTGACAAACGAGCACAGAAAAAGGGTGGTATTGTACTAACTCTTTCTTGAACATCCTGAGAGGGCTGCCGCTAGGGGCTCTCCGGAAATGTACTTCTGGAGAGACGCAATGCAGAGCAAAGAAATGAAGGGTGTATCGGGTATCAAATCAATATCAAAAAGGCACTCCGGATGAGAGTCGATCTGCGGATCGAGAGCTGCTTGCTCCGACTCGGCGACTCGTGCCTCCGTTCCGGGCGGCCTGCGCGTCGAGCCCCACGCGGCCGACGCGGGGAAGGGCTAGGGCTTGCACGTGCCGCATACGGTAGGAGGTACACAAACAAAGTGATGGACGTAGTAGAGAGTATTGATGATGATCTCAGAAGCAACCACAGCACTGATCTATGGAACAGGTATCTACAAAACATCAGGTATCGTATCTCATTCCCAGATGTCATTCATTAATTACGACAAATGTCTATACCCCTTTCCCAACACAGAGGGGGGAAAGCCATAAAAGAACATGATCAATGATAAAAGGCATATCACATAGCAATCAAGTCAATTAGTGTTTGGCCGCACCGGCCTTGATCAGGAGGATATCACCATCCTCCACGACGTAGTCCTTGCCCTTGGTCATGACCTTACCGGCAGCCCGGACGGCCGCTTCGTCGCCGTACTCCCTCAGCGTCTCATAGTTGAAGACGATGGCCTGGATGAAGGTCTTTTCAAAGTCGGAGTGGATGACACCCGCTGCCTGCGGCGCCTTGGTGCCCTTCCGGATGGTCCATTGCCGGACCTCGTCCGAACCGGTTGTGAAGAAGCTGTACAGGTTCAGGGCCTGGCGCATGGTCACGATGACCTTTGGCAGGGCCGACTTGGTGCCCAGCCGCTTGCATTCCTCCTCCGCCTCAGCCTCGCTCGGGAACCGGGTCAACCGCTCCTCGAACGAGACGGAAATGGGGATGACGGGGTCGCCAGGGGAGTGTTCCTTGATCCACTCGACGACCTTGGGGAGGTACTTGTTCTTCTGGCGGATGTAATCCTTCTCACTGAGGTTGATCAGGTAGACGACGGGCTTGGCCGTCAGAAGGTGGAGGGGGTTGATAACCTCGACCTGGTAGAGCAGGATTGTCAGCACACATGATTCCCCAAGTACAGTTGGTGAAAAACGATGTAGCCAAAAGATTGCGGTTGCGAGAATCAGAGTTGGATTGTATCTCAACATGACCTCAACGTGAGATTTAAACGAGGCCATTCGACGAGCTGGGATTATATCGAGCAATTGCTCTTGTTCATCATATGAAAAAAAAAATCAAACAAAGGAGAGGAAAGAAAAAGAGCGCTTCACACGTACCTCCTTGGGGTTCCAGTCGCCCTTGCGAACGTCGTTGCCGTCCTTCAGCCACTGAAGGACCTTGGCAACGGTGGCCTCATCCTCCCTCAGCTTCTTCATCTCCAGCGTCTGTCCTCCTCTCTTGGTTTGCTTCTGCAGGTTCTCGAGCGCCTTCTCGACCCACTCGATATCCTTGAGGCGGAGCTCCTCGCTGATGATGTTGAGGTCGCGGACGGGGTTCACGTCGCCCTCGACGTGGATGATCTCCGCGTCGTCGAAGCACCGCACGACCTCGAAGATGGCGTCGACAGCGCGGATGTGCGACAGGAAGGCGTTGCCCAGACCTGCACCGGTCGAGGCGCCGCGCGTCAGACCGGCGATGTCGTACACGGTCAGGGTGGCGGGCACCTGCGACTTGGGCTTGTAGTGTTCGCAGAGCCAGTCGAAGCGTGCATCGGGGACGATGACACGGGCTTCCTCGGGCTCGATGGTGGCATAGGGGAAGTTGGCGGGGTTACCAAGGTTGGACTTGGTGATGGCCTGGAAGAGCGTCGACTTGCCGACGTTTGCAAGACCGACCTGGAGAAAAGGCAGTCAGCATGCGCAATTGAAGCGAACCGCGGAGAAAAGAAAGCAAAGGAAGGGAGGGGCAGGGCGGCCAGTCTCACATACGATACCGCTCTTCAGGTTATTTCCCGGGCGACCGAGAAGGACCTTCTCCTCGACGGCGACCTTCTTGGGAGGCATCTTCTTTTTCTTCTTGCTGCTGGCGTAGGTGCGACAGACGAGAAAGGCGGAGAAGAGAGGGGGAGCGCTCTGCTGGCTGCAGTGTTTGAGGGGCGAGGCAATGGCAGGACCAGCTGCGGAGGGTCGAAAGCGGAGGGGGAGGGAGAAGAAAAAGAGCGCGGGGGTCTGGAGGGGAGACGTGGTGACGGCGGCCACACTGGTGGCCAGGGTTAAAAAGCAAAGGAGTGGCGGTGCTCGGGGGGTTTCGAGGCGCTCGAGGGGCTCGAGGGGCGTGAGCCTGGGAGGCGTCTCTGAGAGAGATGTGCGAGGAGAAAGTGGTTGGTGGGCGAAGGCGCTGCGCCCGCGGTTTTCCCGCCGCGCCACACGTGAGCGCCCGTGCCCTAACCCCGCCCCCGCCGGTCCCATACTCTACAGGGAAATCTATGGCTTGACGAGATGTCTCAACAACTTGCCACTTCCATTGGAAACTATCTAAACTTTCAAAGCTGGAGTATTACAAGTACGTGTGGCTTCCGGTCAACCTTTACCACAGGAACCCACCCATCGCTCAAAGTTTCCTTGAGTTCATCCGCTGGCACATCTATCTCCCCCGGACAGCTCCCTCTGCCCCCTTCTTCGGCCAGTAGTCTCCCTGACAGGTATCTGCCGGCTTCTTCTGCCGCTGCCCGGCCGGGACGAACCGGCCAAAGTGCTCATCGATGTGAGTCGGTTCGTATTCGCACCGGTGGGCCAGGCCGCGCGGACAGGCTCTGTTGACAGGGTTAGCTTTGAGCAATATACAGATTGATAGGAACTGAAGGAAAGGAAGTAGTGAACATACCCATCAACCCGATACTGACACCCGACATCTCCCAAGAACCACACCTGCCGCTTGGGCAGGAACATGGCCGCGCTGAGCGCACGCACGGCCGCATCCCCCGGGAACTCGTAGAAGAACCCCCCGCTGCGGTCCAGCCACTCAAAGTACCGCCCGTGCTGCTCCCCGCGGAAGAAGTGCAGGTCCCCGATCTCGACGTTCGACGAGAACTGGCGCTTGTTGTTGTCGCGGGACTGGGGTTCCCGATCCAGGAGGAGCCAGTCGAGGTCCGCTTCGGGGTGGATGAGTTCGGGATGGACGTCCATGAAGGACCGGGTGCGCCACAAGAGGGACGGGGCGGAGCGTGCGTTGTAGCCCAGGATTTTGTCCATGCTGGAGCCGTGGCCGTATTTCATGCCGTTGTCGCGCATGAAGCGGAAGACGTCATAGTCGATGTTGCCGTAGAACTGGGCCTGATTTATCGTCATCTGTCAGCCTATTGAATAAATAGGCCATTATTTTTTATCTACGGGAGGTATACTCACATCCGGTTTGACTCTCCAGTACCAGTCGAACTCCTGCATCCGGGGATGCTTGTAGAAGAAGCCGCTGTGCCATCGAGCCTTCAGATGTCGGTACGAGGCATCATTCATCGACCCCTTGTTGTGTACGCCAATCTGCTTCAGGTACTCCAGGCTGCGGTTAAACATGTCTCCGTCGATCCAGTCCGGCACGGACCAGTGCTCCTGGGGCACGACTTCATAGTAGCATGCGGCGAAAGTCGCATTCGACGTGGCGTCCTAGAAAACAATATTCAGTCAGAGTCTCTCTTCTTTCTATTAACTATCCTTGAAGCGAATGTACCTTGAACTCCCGACTCAACGGCTCATCGCTAAAGAAGACCCACGGATACCGGTACCGCGCATTCCACCTCGTCTCGAGCTGGCGCATGCTCCGCAGCACGAGATCGAGGTCCGAGTTGCGCACGAGGCTGATCATCGCTGCCCGTGGTCGATCATCGTTCACCGGTTCCGGTTTCGAGACCACATCCGGGCTCTCCTTTACCGCCGTCGTCGTCGCCGCTGTCGTTCGTAAGCCGTCCATGTTGTAGCCCGAGTGCCATTGAAGGGAAGACTGAGCGTTTCCGTATCCATCATCAAACGCAAACCAAGGGACAGGACTCGAGACGATCCAGATGAGTATGGGCATGAACCACAGGAGTACACCCAACGTAACGACAAACACGTGCACCGCGAGCTTGAGCTTCGGCATCAGATGCAGCGGCACATCCTCTCTCACGCCTTTGCGGTTAGATTTGGTCATCGTCGCATGACGCTGATGAGGACTACGGGCAGCTGACTCCTGAGACTCCAACTGCCCGGGGCAGGGGGAACCAAAGGTACCCTCAAGGTTATGGATGCGGAGCGCAGAATCATCACCATCGTCAGGGTCTCCTCGGGCAGACCAGAGGAACCCGTCTTTGGGAAAGGGAGATCCGTCGCTGAGTGTCGGCCAGGGTGGTTGGAGGAAATCAACGAGACCCTGCAGCTGACGCACAACCCAGCGCTGTATCTGATGCCTCACGGACAACATGTTTGGGTGCTTGAGTTGACTGTGTTCAGGATGTGGAAGTCTGTACCGTACAGTTTACTTTCTCACGATTCCCTGGGCCTTTTATGCCATAGGCTGTGAAAGTGCGTTTGTGTCTCGGAGACATACATCTGTCAAAGGCCGTGTTTGCTTGAAGAACCCGCTCCAGAGGGCATGTTTTGTCGATGAATACTGTGAAAACATTTTCTATAGCCCGTTCAGCCTGAGAACAATTCACTGTTGTTACATTTAGCACAAGAGGATTGAACCCTCAAAGCCCACAGGCTTTGACAAAAAACAGAAGCCCAAGGGAACTGACAACAGATAGCCACCCACCACTAAAAGGCATGCCAAAGAAGAATGGCCTTATGTATGTTGACAAATAAAGAATATATGGAAGGCAAAATGAAAAATCCAAACCGACGGTTGGAGAATGACTGCTGCCCATTCCATAGTGCATGCAGTAAGTACCTTCCTTCCCTCGACCCGTTAGCCCAATAAACGCCAGAAAAATGGAACACCGCCAATTAAGTCTCCATAGCATCTTCCCGATCCGGCTCTTCGTCAACAATTCCCAGTAACTTCGCATATGGAACAGTGACCCGTTGAAGATCCCTGTACTTGCCTGGCGAACAGGTCAGCAACGAGGTACCGACTAAGATTCATGTGGAAATGGACACTACTTACCGAGAGCGAGGATGACTTCTTTTAACAACACCTCCCGTGGCCAGCCACAGAGAGTGTCTGAATCGCCCTGCCAATTTCTGCCTTCCTTTTCATTTGGTTGCAATTTCCGCACTGGACCTGCTTCGCCATCTTCATCGAAGATGCCGCCCAAGAGACCCTTGAGCAACTCTTCTACCTTCATCCTCAGCCCTTCGGCTCCTATACGTTTGGCATACATATTAAGATACAGCCTGAACTCTTCTTTGGCCCCCAAAGACAATGCGGCAGCGAGACGGTTTTCGAGGTGAGCGATAGAGACATTAGATTCAAAACTCTCGTAACCTTCACGGGACAACAAGACTTTGATGAGCCGTTGCAAGAAATAAGCTCGCCCGCGGAGGAGAGTTTCATTCGTGGTGTTACGCTCCAAGAACGGTATGATACCGGCAGATACATTCTTCTTCGGATCGTTATCCGGCTCAGTGCGCATCTCCTGAAGATTGCCCACAGAAGCATCAGTTGTATTCCAATATTGACTGCCGACGGCCCACCATGCTTCTGAAATTCGTTGCCATGTGTACATCGACGGGTTGTATGAATAGCCTTCGCCATTTGACAGGGCCACGATTATTCTGCCTTCAGAATTCAGACGAGCCTGGGTAATCGCAGGAGCTGGAGTTGGATGCGCTGTTTGAGCATGTATAGCTGCATCCAAGACGGGCTGCAAAGAGACAGGGGGATGAGGTGAAGAGAGAGTTTTGACGTTCCATACATAGCACATACCAACGGCGGATATACATAGTATCCATGGGCCGTTGGATTCCAGTATGACAGGCTGAGCTTCGAGAACCAGAGCACTGACAAGTCGGCGGCCCGCAGGGGTCCAAATATACACCGAACCATCTTCGCAAGCTGCAGCCCACATACCCTGGTTTCCTGTCACAAGAAGCACGGTTCTTGGAAGGAAATCTTGCCACAGAGGCTGGTCGCCTCTGGTCAGTGTGATGCGGACCGGTTCTCGATCGCCCGCTCTTCCAGTCACAGTGCCAGGCGGCGGGTTACGGGCCTCAAAGACGACGTCTACTCGGGATGGATTTGCCTCGTTGGATGCACTAGGCGGCTCCGTGGGATTTCCGCTTGGATCAAGGGCGTGCACTATCGTGCTGCGGACCTTTGGCACTGCCAGTCGAAGCTGGCTGATCGCCATACAAGGATTTGTCACAGCGGGCCGTATGAACTCTGGAGTAGGCTGCTGCCCAGTGACGGGCGGTTGCGGCTGCGCGGGCAGTAGACCATCTGGCGTATTGGCAAGGATCGGAGTCCCACCGTTCTGACTTGCTAAGGCTACACGCTTCTCCACATGCCCGTCCTCGTCGCCCTCCAACTGCGCGAGCTTGCGCTTGTTCCCAAACAACAATGAAGCGAGACCTCCCTTGGGAAGCCCGTCGAACGGCTTCGAGAGGTCTAGGACGGACTGTGGCGCATCAGGCTTCGCTTGGCTGCTAACATTCGCCGCCATGAGTCGAGCCTGGGGAAGAGACGACTCAGTACCGCCTGTCCCGGATACCAGAAGGGGTGCAATGCGCTTTTTGCCATCTTTGGTATAAGTTGGGCGTTGTTTCAGTTTCTCCAACTTGGCCTGGTAAGGATCAGGCTTGTCAGGCTTCTCCTGCTCCGGCGCCGCACCGCCTGTAGTAGTGCCATTTGGCTGGGGCTTCTGCGCCTCTGCCGCCCCGGCTGGAGATGGACCAGGAGCAGGAGTCGTGCCGTTCGGTGGATGTGTTGCAGGAGCTCCATTCGTAGCCGGCTCTGCTGCAGTAGCATGGCCATCTCCCATCAGGGCACCCATTCTGCCTTCTACCCCTTTAATCTCGCCAGCCTTGCTCTTCTCCTCGAGCAACAACCCATCCGTAGTTTCAGCAATGCCAGCGCCTCTTCTGTTTGCGCCGAACTTTGAAAGTGACTTCTCGTTTTCCTCCATTGCCATCGGGTAACCGAGCTCTGCTTCCTCGAACTTGATTGCGAGGATTGTCCCATCCAAGGCTGTTGCGAAAAGGCACATTCCATCAGGACTCCATGCAAGATCAGAAACCGATTTCGCGGAAATATCTTGGGCAACGACAATCGGCCTCGGGTTGCTGGTGATCCAAACACTCAGCGACTTATCGCCTCCAGCACATGCGATGACGGTGACGAGGCTATGCATAGCATGGCCTTGGCTGTCAACAGCCTGCTTATTGAGCGGTTGCGAGGAATACAGCCGCGGAGAAAAAGCGCACACCTCCACGGGCGCTTCATGCCCGATGAGGTTGATATCACTATCCCAGGACCCGCGATTGATGATCGCGACAGAGCTTACTGGCCCGTTGACCGCATTTGCGGCGGCAATATGCATGCCGTCTGGAGACCAGGAGCATCTTCGGAAATAGGTAGTCAATGGCGAATTGACGAACGGAGCGGAAATCGTCTGTTCTAGGACGAAGTTGTTCATCTGGTCATGCGCCGTCGAGTTCGGGGCCGGGGAGGTGAAGCGAAAGATTCGGACCGTCCGATCGTCGCTCGCGGTAGCAAAGTACTTGTTTGCCGGGTCGAACGTGATGCCTTTGACATGACTCTGATGGTGCGGCAATGTCTTTAACTTCTCGAATGTATGTCCGGACCACACCACGACCTTCGAATCCAGGCCGACGGAGACCAGGATCGAAGAATCATAGGACCATCCCAGATCCTGCACATCGTTATCATGACCGATCAGTCTTCTTATCGTGCGCCAGCTCTCGACGGGCGGCGCTTCATTCGTTCCTAGACCAAAGAACCCCCCGAACGTCAGCTCTTGTCCAATTATTTTGGCAATCGCGGTCCCCACATACCGAATGTCGACGCATGAGAAGGAGCATTGGAATCCAACGTGTAGATGCACACGATTTTGTCATCCGCCCCCGAAGCAAGGTACTTTCCGTTTGGCGAGAAGCGAACGGCATGGATGGTGCCTGAGTGGTTGCTCATCGAGGCGAGCTGCTTGGGTTTTCCGGCGGACGCAGGGTCCGCTGCGTTGTAGATGGCCTCTGTGGACCATATCCGCACATATCCATCTGCACGTAACGGGTACGCAAAGAAAACCACATGTCAGAAGCCATTCTCATAGGTCTCTTTTGTTGAGGCGACAGTCCGAGGAAAAGAGAGCCCAAGGCCGTATGGACCGTAAGGAACGAAATCGAAAATACGCTCAGGGATCGCATCGACTCACCTCCAGCAGCAGTGACGAGTCGCTTTCCGTCCGGAGAGACATCGCAACTGTAGACCTCGAAGTCCTTCCGTTCACCTGTAAAAGGACAGGCAAGTGTCAGCAAAGACGATCCATGCAAAAAAGCTTGTCTCGCAGGATGTTCTGCAAAGGTCGACAAGCCCATGCTTTTTTCTTTTTTTTTCTTATCGGAATTCAACAATAAATACCTCCATGCGTCAGCCAGACCGGCTTGATGATATGCATCGCGGCGGACGGTTGTCGGGGTCCCTCTCTTGCGCGAAGCTTTTCCCTTTTCTGCGCGGCTCCTGTCTCGATCGATCACTGAGTGGTTGACGTGGAGGACAAGGAGCTTAGTTCGAGCATCGCAAACTGTCCGCGATCACGCCCGTCAGATCAAGTTGACAAAGGTAAAAAGAACGGGGAAATGGGCCAGACGCTGTCCGACGACGAATTTCAGAAAACCGGCGGGGCGGAAGTTCGAGAGTCAAGGGCGGGCGCGCAGCGGGCGTTCCTTTTGGACTGTCAAAAAGTCGCGATCTCCAGGTTCTGGCGGCGCGGGAGCGGGTGGTCCGAGCTTCATCGCGTAGGCCGCTGTGGCTCAGCCTGGAGTAGGAGGCGCCTCGGTCTGGTAGACGATGGACGCTCAAGACCATATACCTTGGTCCCAGAACGTGCAGACTTCCCCTCTTGGCCAAAGCATATCAGTCTGCGCTATATTTTACTTTTTTTTCAATTTCAGTCGTAGTCGATCGTCGGTCTATATACATGATACACCTCAAGAGACTTGCATCATTTAAATAGCGTACACAGTCAAACGTTCCTGCAGCATACGTAACCCCCCGAACACTGCTCGTGACCTGACTCCCAGTGAGATGCTAAAAGAGATGAGTGCTTGGCCATAGTTGAATAAGCGTAAAGGAAACTGAGTCGAATACAACTCGGTTAATAGAAAATGCCGCAAGGGGACTCTCAACCGCGAATGAGAACAAGGACATAAATGGAGGATATGAAAACAGCAACCCTCGTCCATCACCTCCTCTGCTGGCTTGTCTTCTCGAAACTGTCCAGGACGCTCTTAGTGACTTCACCCTTGTCGGCGCCTGAATCAGTTTCAGAGGCTTCCTGTGCATTCTCAGATTCGTTCCTGGCGTCGTGTTCTTGCTTGTGCTTGTGAGCGGGTTCTTCTGGCGGCTGGACCCCGAGCGCCTTCGCCGCCATAGCCCTGGCCTGGCTCTCGCTGATCTTTCCGTAGACCGCCATGGCGCTGGCGATCATTTGGCTTATATCACCCACGTTTCCAGGAACCACGACAGCAGTTCCTTCCCGCGCCAAGTTACCAAACGCTTCGACGTACTTCTCGGCAACACTGAGGCTGAGAGCACCCCGGGCGTGCTCCTGACCGTCTCGGATGGCCTTGGCGACAGCCTCAATTCCTTTGGCCGTCGCCTGAGCCTTGAGCAGGATTGCCTCGGCTTCACCGGCAGCCCGGTTGATCTGCTCAGCACGCAGAGCCTCCGAGGCGAGGATTACCGACTGCTTGCGACCTTCGGCAATGTTGATCGCGCTCTGCCGCTGCCCTTCAGATTCCAGGATCTCTGCCCGCTTCGACCGCTCCGCGGTGACCTGACGGTGCATCGCGGCCACGACGCCCTCGGGAGCATGAATATCCTTGATTTCATATCTCAAGCAAACAACACCCCAGTCCTGCGCTGCCTCATTGATAGCCTGAGTGATGTTCGTGTTCAATGTCGCCCGCTCCTTCAGCACATGGTCCAACGTAAGCTGACCAATCTCCGAACGCATGGTTGTCTGCGCAAGCTGAGAGATAGCATATTCTGCGTCCTCGACTCCGTAACTGAAGGAAGTGTAGTTCCCGTCAGCTTGTTGTTACATGGTACCCAGATCTATTGGGCTTCCCAATAAAAAATCCTCTCATTCGTATCGAACGAACAGAGTGGAGCGAAAATGGACTAACCTAGCCTTGTACGCATCGACAACCCTTGTATACAGCACTCCATCCAGTTCCAGCGTGACATTGTCCGCCGTAATGGCGTTTTGACTCGGAATCTCAATGGCGGACTCCTTCAAGCTCTTGACATAGGCAATCCGATCGATGAATGGAACCAGGATCGCCAAACCGGGCTCGAGGATCCGGTGGAACTTTCCCATGCGCTCCACGATCCATGCAGTCTGCTGCGGTACAAAACGGATGATCGTGTTGGCGGGGAGGGAAGAGCGGTTTGAGAAGTAGGTGGTGGGCGCGTTTCCGGACGAGGAGCCAGATCCGAAGCTGAGAAGGGAAGAGTCCGGGGCACAGTCTCGACGGGACGAGCTGATGTTTCTTCGCCGAACGCGATTCAGAGCTGCTGTGGAGGAGAGCAGAAAGTGGTTGTTGAGATTCGCACCTCCGGTGGTCTGAAAGAGCAGTCTGGAGGCTTTTTTTGAGGATCGAAGCTGCCTCAGGGTTGACCTGGAGGCCGCTTCCATGTTGAATGTGTAATATATTTGGTTGTCAAAGATGCAAAACGTCACAAGCCAGAGGTTGGCGAGGCCAGGAAGCTGGAGAGGCTCGACCGTGGCGCTGGTCTTTCTCATTCGCCACTATCGCAACTCTTCGGGGGCGGAGACGGAACAATGTTAATCCCCCTTTCAAGTTGCGCAGTTTCACCTCCCTTCGTACTGCTCACATCTCAGGAATGTATCCAACATATCTACGCAGGACTGTCTCAAAGGATGCTAGGAGAATACGAGTCTTTGTCATAATAATGCAGTCAGTGCTGGAACCTGAAACCTTACAAGAACTAGGCATAGTGATACCCAGGCAACAACAGAATCATTCATACAAGACAAACAAGGGAGGATGAGAACAGGAAATGACTGCCATAACCCTTGCTGTCCCCCTATTCCTGACAATCCACTCAAACACCCATTGATACCGATGTAACATAGAATATGGATTGAGGGGAGGTTAGATGATCGAGAAACTAGGAACTCGAGGTAGCAAGTACTGGCCACCATCATCCATCCCCATAGATGAACAGTTCGCCATCAAATGCACGCGCCTGAGCGGTCCACATTGGCGGAACAGAGAGAATAATGAAAGGATCGTGCTATGCAAAACCTGAAGACACGTTGATAGAAGACACACTGAGGAAAAGATAAAAAAAAAAAGCCATGGACATCATGTTGAGCCACGTCTCTTTGAAGTGAAAAAAAATGAAGGCAATCTGCCCAGCTAATTCTGTCATGTAAAAATCCGTATTGTAACACAACGATCTTTGTTTTTTTTTCTGAATTGAATCAGGTCCCCGCTTGAGCTTTTTTTTGTTCTTTCATGCTTATGCGCGCTAAAAAAAATTCTGAACAGAGGAAAAATGATTTAGTAGCGAACCGCCGGGTGAGTAAACAGAAAAGATCTCTATGGTCATGGGAAAGCTTTTTTTCGGTCCGGTGCACCGCACAAGCAAGCGTCAAAGTGGGAGATAATGCCCCGTAAATCATGCCCGGACGCCAGGAATTTGTAACCCCTCCCCTTGAATGTAATGAAAAGAGAAGAGACAAAGAGAAAAAAAAATGACGCTCCGAATTTGTGAACATCGCAATCCGTCGCTCCGTGCAAATTTTTATTCGACGACTGAATCAAAAGGTAGATGCAAAGGTCGAGGGGAAAAAAAAATAATGCAAGTCGTAACTGACAGACAAACTGAAGGGGAAAAAAAATCGAGGGGTTCACTTTTCCAGCTCAGCTCTCAGACTGTCGTCGAGAACACGGTCGATCTTCTTGCGGTTCTTGAGGTTGAAAGCGCCATCCTGCCAGGCTGAGCGAAGCTTGTGGAACGCGGGGCGTCCATTACTCCTGGGTTCTATCTTGACAAGAGTAACAAGGTCACTGGCGACCTCGTCGGGCATGGTCTTGTTGCTGGACAACCAGGCATCGTAGAATTGAATAAGGCTGTCGAGTCCGTTTGTGGAATTTCGTGTAGTAAAATCGTCGAAGGCTAGATGTCTAAATTCGTTGTACATTTTTACGTTGAAATTTTGGACCAAAAAATGCGACCAGAACTGGTAGAGAACATCCATATCACGATCGCCATCGTTGGCCGCCGTTGAATCTCGTTTTTCTCGTTTTTCTAGAGCCCGTTTTCGGAAAGTGCTATAAGATTCGTGAACAAGGTCGGAAGAAAGGATTTCAATGGGGGTATCTTTGTCTTTCACCCAGAATGTCGGCATCTGACAGCCAGTTTCGACTGCCCCGCCAGTCACTAGCGAACTTGACATGTTTCCGTATTGTTGCAACTGGTTCTCATCCATGCTGCCAGTGTTGTCAGTCACTTCAACGAAAGAGAAGATACATGTCAGCGTACCTAGTCGGATTGGCCGCGCCGCCATTCAGAGGGAGAAAGGGTTGTTCTTCAGAGGTCACTGTCCCGCCCGCTGTTCTGCAACCGTCAACAGATCCGTTGGAGAAAGAACGGGGCGAATTGTTGAGAAAATGTGGTTGTGGCGGGCTAGAAATTCCTGGCTTACGCACCACAATTACCAAATTCTCAACCTGGTCGTCCGGGAAAGTGTTGTCATCATTGGGTTTCCCTACATTTGCATTCTCATTCTGAGCTGCCACTGGGACGAAAGAGGACGGCCGAAACTCGGGAGCCGTAAAAGATAGCTTCGAACCCGTCACGCGCTGCTCGCCTGTACCGTTAGGTAGAGGGTAATGAGCGGCGTGAGATCCGTCGTGAACTGTTCCGTTGGGCGCCATATATGGGGCGGGCACGCCTTCGACATGGCCTTGCGGCGTTGCGTTTTCATCTGGCTTTTCGGCATTGGCCGGCTGAGATTTTGGTGGTGGTGGGCCATCATGCCGCGCCGAGGGGTCACGCTGTTCCATACTGAGAACCCACTGTTCCCATCTCTCCCTCGGTCGTAGCCTATCCACTCCGTCCTCGCCGAGTTGGTATTCGACGTTCTTCAGTTGACGGCAGACGTGGCGAAGAAGATCAAAGTCTTCGGTAAGAGTCTTGATTCGCTTAAAGCTGGCGATAAAACTCAAAGGAACCCAACCCTGCGAATCCATATGTTTACGTAGGAACAGATCCTTGCAAAGATTGTCCACCGAAAAGTAATACTCCCTGCTCTCATTTTAGCGTTCATTGTCTTAGCACGACGGACTCAGATAGGCTTACAGCTGCATTGAAAGCATACTCATGAGCGAAAACGGCTCCATATATGGCTGATATGGTATCGCGGTCATCGGGCCAGGATGCATCGGATAGGCATACATGGTGTTGATGTCAGCCGGGATGGGATAAGGAGCATACATCGGAGCTGTATTAGGTAATGAAGGAGACCGTAAAGACATCCGATGATTTGCATTATGCGGTTGCGTGCCATTCTGCAGCCCTTGCTGCTGCGAGCGCTGGCGGTCACCGTAGCTGAATGATTTGTGTGGGACGAACGAGTGCTGTGAGAACTGCGGGTTAGGAAACTGTCCCTGAGCGCCGCCATATGAAGAGTGGCCGCCTCTGCCCCGGTAGCCCCCCCGGCCTCGCTCAGGACGCGAGTCACCTCGCTCTCTTTGGTGGTCTCGATCTCTGTGGAATTCCCCTCTATCTTTCGGGAAACCGGAATCGCGATGAAAGTCTGCAGATTTGGGACCATTGTCGAAACGACGTTCGTGACTCGAACTGAAACGGCCACCAGTGTGAGACTCCCCGGGTCCGTTCGCATTTCTTGGGTGATGATCAGCACCCTTCTGAGCCGCGAAAGACTCATGGTTCCTGCCAAAAGGTTTGGAGTCCTGGCGGTAGCGTGAGAAGTTCTCTCCGCCGTTCGTTTGAGCACCCTCGGTGCTGGCATTTGCCTCTTCAGCTCCTTTCGTCCGGGCGGCGTCGCCACGGGATCGTTCTGGAGCCTGGGAAGCCCTGCGCTGTTCAGACGACGCTGCTGCGTCAGCGCTATTTGACCTTCTAGACTGAGCCGGCAGAGAGTTCGCTCGGCCGGCATTGGGCTCGTTTCTTCCCCTATGGCCTGAAGGCGTCTGCTTGGCGGCGGAACTTTGCGCCGTCTGTCCAGAAGCAGCCTTGTCTGCTCCAGCGGTGGAGGTAGCGCCGTGGGCTCCGCCACGGCCTCCATCTCTTCCACCTCGGGCTGGTCTCCCGCCTCTGCGGGCAGCAGACGGCAGAGGGGTGCTGAAGACGGCGGTGGGGACGTAAGGGACAGGCATCCACTTCTCCTTCCCATGCGCCCTTGCGGTGGTGCTCTTCTCGGCCTTCTCAGCCTTTTCGGTCTTTTCCTGCGCCTTGCGTTTCTCCTCGCCTTGGGCAGTCTGGGGAGTTGGCCACGAGGCAGCATCTCCGACCGGCGGGATTGTCGACTCCGCAGAGTCCGCAGCACCTTCAGCGGTCCGATTATAGCGGAAACCAGCCTTTCTCGAACCTGTGACGATTCTCGTTAGTAGACAAAATTTAAATGAGAAAATGTCACAGTCGCTCACCTTCTCCCTTCCCTCCATCTGCCTTCTTCCGGTCTTTCATTTGTGAGCCAACACCTTCAGGTGTCCCATCAGCCTTTCTCCTAGCACCAGCCTTTGACGGATCCTGATGGCTATCCACGGGCGTCTGGGATGCTGGACTAGTGGACTTTGCAGCTCCAACCTTAGAAGCCGTTGACACAACAGGCTTCAGAGCAGCATTGGCCTTGGCCTTGGCTTCCTGCGCCTCTTTTCTCTGTTGCCATACATTCACCGCGGGAATGGGAGCCGCTTTGAGTTCCTTGGGGGCTGAAGAGCCCTTTTCCGCAGAGGCGTTAGCAGACTTCTCTTTGCTCCCCTCTGCCGCCTGGTTTGATTTCTCAGCAGGCACCGAAGCCTGCGACTGCTTGTCCCACGTCGAGTCGGATGATCCGTTAGCTGTAACTGAGATATCATCCTCCTTGGGCAGTGTAGAAGTCGAGGCGGTCCCAACGCTGGGAGAAGTAGTCCCAGAGGTCATGTTCTTGGATGAACCTGCGGCAGTAGGCTGCTGACTGCCAACAACGGTAGACCCTGATTCTCGATCTGATCTCGACTCCGCCTTCTCCGCATCACCAGACATTTCTGTCTGCGGGGACGATGTATCCGGGTTCGCGTGAGAGGCTGGATTTGGATTTGACCCATCTGGACGAGAAACTGCCTTCGTCTGATCTGTAGAGGCCGACTTCGCGGGCTGCTGTGCCGTCGCGGCTGCAGACATGCCCTTGGCGGCCTGAGCATATGAGAAGGTAGGCATCTCCGGTTTGCTGGCCATCGCCGCCATGACTGACAGGATTCGGGATGGGGAAAGGAACCAGGGTCGGTTAAAATCCCAGAGCTAAAGACTGCCCCTGGCAGAGGATGCTGTCTCCCTTGACAATCCCAGAGAACTGTGTGCACTGGCTACGGCCGCAACTCCTCTTGCACCGGCGTAAATCAAATAGAGCTACTTCTGCCCTCTGGCAACCCCACCAAACTGCAGGCCCCGTCGTTCGTCCGATGGAGATCTCCCACTTTGTAGCAAGCCACTAGAAGTGATAGCTCCCACTGACGGAAGCACAGGAGGACGGTCGTCTTCGTCTTCAGAGAAGGTGAACTGAGTACCAGTGTCTCGAGATAAATCGGCTAGCACCCGGGTCGCATCGGTATGGCTATCCTATCTCTCCGGTTTTTCGCAGGTCGCCCGAATGGCTATTTGGGAGTGGGTGCTGTACGATCCGTTCGGACAAGGATTGTACTCGTTTTCCCACGGGTTGAAGAGAGGCACCGCCTGGTCAACACCTAAAAACAAGGCACTCGACGAGGATGTCGAAGCCGCCTTGACACAGCCCACCTGACGGAATCTGATGCGGGATTCCTTCAAGTGCGGTCAGGATTCACTTGCTGGGGAGCTCAGCGGAGCTGCACAAGACTTCTGCAGACAGTCCACAAAGGCAAAACCTGGGGCTGCCACAGAGGGTGGACGCTGGGTTGTGGACAGAAAAAAAAAAAGTTCCTGACGTCTCCCCGCGAAGCGAAAGCGAGAGCGCGATTTGTACGTGGCGACAGTGACGGGCAACACTGTGGGCACAGCCGCTGTCGCTGTCGCTTCAGGAGCGTAGGACGGGGAGTGTCAGACGCGCCGTCGAAGGAAACTCGTGGAGAAATGGGCTGCGAGGATTGCTCACTCCAAGGAAGCGTCCCACTCCAGCAGGAAGTTGGTGCGAAGGAGATCAGCAGACGGAGGGCGCACGGAAGGGAATCTAACCTCAGCAGCACAGACGCCAGCAGCGGGCGACGCAGCAGTGAGGAGAGACGCAGAGGGAGCGAAGGGAGTGCGCAAGGGTGGTTGGCGAGAGAGGGACGGTGGGAGAGGTCGGAGGAGAGTATTGTGGAATCCGTCAAGTAAAAAGTCTTCTGTTTCCCGTCAAGCTAGCACGACGTGCTCGTGGGTTGCCGAACGCCCGCGGTGCGAAGGTGACTAAACGGTGGGTAACGCAGTGGTTACTGGTCACTGGGTAACCTGCCCGTAACTGCTGGGTACCGCCGCCCAGCAGCGCGCGCGGGCGCTGGCGGAACCCCGTCACGGGTACCAGGGCGATACACCACGCGACCCGGCCGCCGGGCTTTGCGCCTGCAGGTCCGGCGGGCGCTCCAGTCTCTGCCTTGTACCTGGATGTACCCGTCGTACCAGCCCCGTCACGCTGATACATACCAATCTTACCCGCTTTCGGGGCAAGGGTCACCACGCCTGCGATGAGGATGGACCTTTCTGAACGTCTACAGGTGCACATGATGGTGTGGTGGCCTGCAGCCTAGAGCTCAGGCAGACTCGGCGGCAGCTCATCTACTGTGTGATAAGAGATCATGGTGTGGCGGGGTATTTAATCGCAGTGCCTCCGTGCACGCTCCCAGTCACTACTGAGGTACCGTGCATGCAGAACACAGATTAATCTGTCGCTCTTTCACAGTATACTTGGCCGTCGAGAACTGCTTCTGTCCCTCTGAATCGTATACGCGTCAAATGGAAAGGTTGGTCTACGGTAACGATGCGCGATATAATAATATGCAACCGTCATGACCGCATCCCACGAATGCAGTCATAGTTGGGGAGGGGGCAACGGTGCTGCTTTTGGCCCCTCCTTCGTACCCCGCCGGTAAGACTCGTGAGGAGGTCTGCCGGAAATTTTGCACCCATGTTAAAACCTAGGCCCGTAGCTGACGAAAAACCCTCGCCTCCGAAAAAAAAGCGGCACACGAAATTTTTTAGATTTTTTTTCTGGAGGGTAGGAAGCTCCGGAATTCTGTCGGCGGGGTCCCACCGGGCGTAGCGAAAACGGTAGGCATTCGATATCACCTTCCTTGGCAACTAAACGACCCTCACATTTGTGCAAAGTTACATAAGATCCCCCGGGGTTTGGCCAAGATGGCATTGACACACCCCAGCTTCTAGAAAAGGCTGTCCATCACTCTTCTGTCCTTCTGTACTACTCCGCGGCGATGTTTGTGAGGTCGTTTCTCTGGCCTCGAAACCCGTCTCCTCAGGTACTCAGGCATCAAGCTGCCCGCCTTATGTAATTCACGTGATGCTCCAATAATCGGGGCGGACCGTTTGACCGAAGGCGTCAGGTATTCCGCATGGGTTCACAGCCCGTGGCACAGCAACGGGAGAGGGTGTATATAATAATTATTGTCACAAGGGGGAAAAAAAAATCTAATCCCGAAAATCCCCCCATGTTACGACTCCACATCTGCGTTATTCATTATTGACGCCTCGGTTCCCCGCGGTCTGACTGGTGGGAGCGACTCCGCAGGTTGGCCTGAGACCTTGGCGATGGCCGGATCGATCAGGCAGCACGTGTGGGTTCATGTCGTCGTCTTCCGGAGCCTTCGCGTCAGTGCGCCATATTATTAAGGGTCATTAGGCGTCCGCACGCCGCACGGTGTTTTTTAGACTGTTTTAGGGCTCAGGGCTGAGGGCACAGGGCGGGTTCCCTCGAGGGCTTGAGCCCTGGTCCGGGGAATGTTCCTTGTTTGCTTTGGAAGCAAACAAGTCCCCCCCCCCAAATCGCGTTCCTTCGCAAGACATTCACCGGAGAACAACGGATCGAGATCCCGTGGACCCTCGATACCACTGATTGTTTTAGAAATCCGTGCCGACATAGGGCACACACAGATGCCAGGCACACGGGTAATGTACACATTTGGATAGTAGTGGCTTGCTTTCTTCCATTAATATTACGCCCGCTGCTGAAGGCCCCAAGTCGTGGCGAGGAAGTCTCTAGCAGAACCACATAGAGAAGAATAGTAGAAATTCCCGTGTAGCAAGTAGATAACAAAGAGACTGGTCACATCCGATGCAAACATATACATACAATGCAATCATCAATTATCATACTTAGAGAGGCCCGATTTTGGTTTTCTCTTATTGGGAACCTGAACATGTGCTCGCATCCTGCTCTGGTTTAGCCGTAAATACGTACAGAAGACATTCAATCTCAGACTTAACCAGCCACTTTTTTTTCCAGAGGGCATATATATACCTATTAATTTAAGACATCGATATTTTCACAATGCATGCAATGTGATGCACAGTGTCCTTTTGATTAACCCCAAATTCAGCTATGCTGCCTGTATTGGTGTCTCCATTCCAATTGACCATTTTCTTTCTTTGTTTCTGCCCATCCGCCACATCTCTTCCCACGGTCTATCCTCCCCTTTCTGTCCTGTTTCCATCCTTTTTATTCCATGTTCAATCATCAGCCTGTCCATGATCCTTTGAATCCTGAAATCGATTGGGCTGATACTCATGCCGGTACAGCAATACTGCCGACAACATAGATGTTTACAGTGATGTTCTTTTCAGCACCGGTGCTGTGCACTTCTTCTACGAGCTATTCCTTGCCTGCTTATATCACTTCCAAATGCATTCTACAGTACATAACATATATATCTCCAGGCTCTCTGCCCGTCCTTTCCAGAAAGTACTGTAGACAAGACATACAGCACAGTACAGTACAAACAGTCCACCTATCCCCGTCTCCGCTCTCCATAATTCTTTGTTTCCTTCTCGATCACCCCCCTGTTCTATGTACGGTACCTACCTAAGTACCTAGGTAGGTACTGTACGTACTTACGCATCCCAGAGCGGCCAAGCAAGGTAAAAAGCCCCCAGGGCCCAACATGTCACCATACTACCCTCTAGGCACTCTTACAGGTTTCAACGTCGCATTGCATCGCTAAGCTCGCCTCGTTCCCGCCTCCTTCCAGCTCACGCCACGGTGTTTCTACTATACTGTAGTACGGAGACAGGAGCATGTTAACCCCGTTCTTCTTTCTCGCCAGGGCAAGAAGTACATAGTGCTTACTATTAATTGCTGAAGGAATCCATTCCATCACTACTAATTCTGTTGGTTGGAACGTAGTAGTAGTTTAGATGCATCCATCTTAACCGATTTCCCTCCCGACGAACGCTAGAAGCTTCGACCATGGTTCATTCAGCATCTGTCCTCCAGTAAAATTGAGTCTATATTATCGTGGTTGAGCAGGACTTTATCACGGCATTATATGGAGAGCTGTTTTTATCTTTCAGGCCTCCACGTCAACCTCACCTCAACTCATCGCTCATTGCACTGGCAAAGTGAAACATTTGGGCGCAGTGGTCTGGATATGCGTTCTATTATACTGAAATGAAGACTTTAATTATTTTGATTCGTTTCCACATCGTAGCACAGATCGTTAGCTATCTACCTAAATACCTGATCTATCCGTGTACGTGATGCTGGCTGGCTGGCTGGCCGGACTCAGCCCTCACGTGTTCTGTATACGTGCACTGTAGGAGTACAAGATGCTGATCATATATGTAGGCGCACTGAGAAATGATAGAAATATCGTAAAAAGTGGGTATATATCCGCAGTATTTGAAGTCGCCTCCCACAACTACTGCATAGGTCAATTCAGCGTATAGGAACACCGAAGAGAATATGTCCATTCCAGCATTATATAAAACAAAAAAAAAAAAAAATAGACGCCAGAGATTCCCAGCCAATTTTCGTCGCAGTCGAAAAACCTAACGCTCGATGAACGAACGTAGCAGTATATTCATCCTTACCAATGCCTTACACTCACCAGAACCTTTTCTCGCGGATCGAGTTCGATTCCGGTGTTCTGACTCGTCGTCAACCCCATGCGCGTGAGGATCTGCCACACGACCTTGCGCTTTAAACCCTCCCGGACTGGGATCTTCTCGAGTGCGTCATGACCGTTGAAGTACTTTATGAACGTGGGCCAGTACTTCTTCAGCGAATCGTGAAGCCCGGAATCATCCCCCTCTACGGCGGCACCAGTCGATGCAGATCCCTTGGAAGTAGTCTCCAATCTGGGATGATCAGGGAAACGGGCCATAATCTCGTCGAGCCACCGGGACTCGAGAGGGGAGGCGCGATGAGGGAAGAGGATGAGAGATGATGTGGTCAGATGAGGGTCTCTATTCGGAAGAGAATGCAGGTCTCGAGCTTCGTCCTTCTTCTTGCCATATCGACCGGGTATCGGAGTTTCCTGACCGCTTTCCTGACTTGCCAGCGACGAGGATGAGGATGAAGAGGAGCTGGAGTCGTCTTCATCGGAATCGTCTTCCTTTCTCTCTTCTGACGGAGGCAACGATGGTTTTATTTCAGCAAGACGCTTTTCCATTTCCTCTTTCCGCAGAGCCGCCTCCACGGCCATTTTGATCTCCGGGGTCACTTTGACCCTTGCAAATGATCGAAGCTGCGTGACCCATCCACCCCTCATTAACCATGCCAAAATTGCAAAATAGGTCTCCTTGTGGTCTTTGCTTGGTATAAGGCTCCCGTATGGTCGTGGAGTCCCACTAAGGGCAGATAGCATCTTTGGCAAGCTGGGAAGGGTTGGAAAGGCTGCTGCATAAGCCGCAGTGGCTGCCGGAAGCTTGCTAAGGTCGCAGTTTGGAGATACAATGTATGTGTCGCGTTGATGTAGCGGAGGAATAGCTCGTGCACGCCTCCAGTACACAAGATGACTGGCCAGCAACTGTATGTGCGAGAGTGGAATGCCTGAACTGGCAGAGATCTGGGCGAAGGACTTTGTTGGCTTGGAGCAGCGAATATAGTGCGCGAGCGCAGGGCCAAGGGCGCCACCTGACGCTTCAACGTCTTTCAAGATCGTGGCTTCATTGTCAAGCAAAAGTAGAGCAAAATGCTTAGCCAGCACTTGATGTGGAGGGGCTGCTTCACTGGGAACTGAATCATCAGCTGGAGTGAGACTGTCCGCGGTGGTAAGCCACAGCCCTGGATATGCGGTGTCTGTTGGAGTAGGGAGGTAGGGTGTTGAGGTCAAAGGTGGTATCTGAAGAGAAATGGACACATGGGGACTCAGAGTCACAGATGCAATTTTCGAGGCCGATATACTTGTGAAGACTGTATAGATGGCTCGGGCGAGGGAGGAATTAGAGATGAGTTCAGAATAAAGACTGTTAATAGAGGCCTCTGGAGATGTTTTCCACCAGTAAGTTTCATACAACAGCCAGGTAATGTAGAAGACTTACTCTTCTCTTTTGCCTTTTCCTTGATATGTAGAATTTTCTGAGTTTCCTTCCAGACATAATCTGCGCGGGCTTGCTCCCATTTCAAGGCTTTTCCAAACTTCTTGATCACGTTGTCATAGTTCTCCCTGATACGCTGCGAGTATTCCAGTATTGGAGGATCCATGACAAAGACGACATTAAACATCGTCATGGAATCCTTATCAGACTCTGGAGAATCACTCTGGCCTCTGCCAGTCTTAACTTCTGCGTCCACGCCTGGCTTCCCTTCCGCAGATGCGCTTGGCTTTTTTTCCGAGACATCACTAGGCCCTCGCGGTGTAGCTGCCGCCTCAGAATCCTCCCCCGGTGTATCTGCAATATGCTCATCATGCCCAAGCTCCGGCCCTTCCCATTCAGCCCTGGGTTTTCTCTTCTTTCTCCGTTTCTGCTTGCGCCATGTCCCGTCTTCACGAACGAAAACGGGCCAACCAACGAATGCCAGATCATTGATGCCAACCTCAAAGCGCCGTTTATGCCAGGCACGCGATGGGCTCAGTAGTTTCTCCCAAACATCCGAGGGCAGTCCCAGAAGTGTCTCCCATGGCGGACGATAAGCCCCTCCCGTGCCATTCTCCCCTCCTTCGGGCGAAGATCCATGGTCGTCCTCCACATCTGAACTGGCTCCTCGTTTCTTGATCGAGTTGCGGCCGGAACCCAGCGACGGTGGACGCTGCGGCTCTCCTCCTACCGACGAAGCGGATGTGGGGGCATTATCGTCAATGCCAAAGTTGCTGAGTCGTCTTCCAAGAGAACTGCCATTTCCGACGTAGCTATTTTCATCCTCTTCAGATGAGCTTGATCCGCTCTCCTCGCTTGAGGCAGAGTCATTGTTCGTACTCTTTGCGCGCGAGCCGCGTCGTCCCTTGACGGCAGGCTTCAGGCCGTTCTCACTGAGCGGGTTCGGAGGGTAGTGGAAAACGAATCGGGGTCCGGCGCGAGAGCGGATAATAAGGATTATTGCGACGAGGCAGGGATCCGGAGGTCGCGCTATCGAAGACATTGAGAGGAGACGTACATGGTACCTTCGTGAGGCGAGGTGGTGTGATTTGAGGTGAGGACCTTAAGAGCTTGGACCGGTGTTCTGGAGCGCGGATAGCTTCCCCGCATCGAGCTTGCGCAGATTCCATCGGCGATCGACTACGGAGTACGGAGGCGTGGATCAGAATTCTTTGCGACCCCCTTAGTGGATTAGTCAGCACTTACAGTAACGTAGTCAACCACCGAGCGGGCCACACCACCGAACGGGCCACCCAACACGCGACGC
>Ga0008109_10000162_pt1 | contig 52036 bp, 41 predicted proteins | sample HigsolmetaGSP18D_FD_59306 | JGI IMG/M metagenome (GOLD analysis project Ga0008109, IMG submission 59306) | High solid enriched microbial communities from the Joint BioEnergy Institute, USA - SP1-8-D | ecosystem: Engineered > Bioreactor > SSF (Solid state fermentation) > Aerobic > Biomass ...
TCCTCACCACGAGCGCGATGAAGTTCCTCCGCCTGCTCCAGAGCCAAAGCCGAAGAAGCCTGCTCCTCCTCCTCACCACGAGCGTGCTGAGGTTCCGCCTGCTCCAGAGCCAAAGCCGAAGAAGCCCGCTCCTCCTCACCACAACCACAACTAGAAAGTTGCGGCAATTCCACCGCTTGCAAGGTCTCAACGTCGAAGAGGGTTCCGATATGCCGGTTTTCTAACAGCCAAGTGATGGAGGACAAATTCGACTGCTGCGAAGCGCCCGGGAAACTTTTCTTCCAACTTGCGTCTTTCCTTCTTCCTGCTTTGTTTCTTGTTTGAGTGCTATTCCTTTTTCTTCTTTAATTTTAGATAGCAAATACAATCTGGTCGACCATAACAGAACTTCCTCGTCATGGATATTATATGTAGAATATGTAACTGCTGAAAGAAAACCTGTGTCAGCCGTGTAGAGTACTCGCTGCCAAGTAGATAAACACGAGTTGCTTTTCTAAGAATAACGATAATGTCTGCAGCATTTGCTGAAAAAATGTACATAAATAACTTGTTAGGAGATGACAAATATCAATTCGACTTCGTGTAGACAGTTTGATTATCTATATTCGGCTTTGTAGGTGTTTGACAGTAGGATCTCCTCACCATCGCCTTCAGTGAGCGGTATCTTTGTTCCGCATACCTATTAATGTCAGATTAGATCCTCTAGGTTGTTTCTTTCGTCATCCTAGCCGGCCCTTCCCTAGTCTCCATCCAACCATTTGCACAGTTTAGTCTACTATAACCAAGGCCTTCTAGTTTCTATATGTTTTCGAAAAGGACCGCGAGAGTTATATACATATGTATATTAATACAAGTATGTGGGTCATGTTTGGACATATATATATATATATTGAGAGGCCGGACCGTGTACCTTAGTGGCTCCTCTGTCTCTACTGTAGAGAGAGTATTTAAAGGATTTTCAGTATCTAGATCAGCGGGAGGGATCTACCACCATTTTTATCACGGGCAAGATTCTGGGAGACCTGATAGGTATGACGATTCCTCAGTGCTGGGGGACGGATCCTCGAAAAATGCCACTATATATATATATAGTGTTATGAGTGGGTTACGGGGTACAAGCTGAAATTGCCAGCAGTCGCGGGGATTTCCTAGGTTGGCAACAGGGTTTCTTGGTAGCAGTGACTAAAAAAACAAATGCAGCAACATAATAGGATTTGCCAGTCAACCGATTTAATTAAAGCTTGTTGTTCACACATTATTGTCTTCGACGACGAGCTGCCCAAGGAGAAGGCGGCGAAAAGAAGCTGCATATATAAATGGGAATCGGGGCGATCTTCCATGTTCTTTTCTAGAGAGGTAATGCTATTATTTCTCAATCGATGCGAGATCCTGAGTTTATAGATATTTTGTGTGTGAGAGTTAGGGCGAAATGTTGACACGTGCTAGTACTTCGAGTAAATAAAAAGTTAAATGCCTATTTACAGTATTCTTAATATTTTAGAATCACTGAGTGTCAGCTGGTTGCCAGAAGCATTCTGTGGTTGTAATGGCTGCTAACTAGTACTCAAATGTATCAGCGTGCGTCAAAGTCCAGTCTCTATTTCTCTGTGCCGGATCTTTTGCTGATTAGAATTAGAAAAGCAAAAATGATCAGCCCCAAACAACTTGAGTGGCAGCTTTGCGGATGTTTATAACGGCTAAATCAGAGAAGTCGGGACTCAGTTTTTCTCAAAGTCTTCTTTGCCTCAATTGTATCAAATGAGACGTACATATGTATGGCATCGTCTGTATGTAGGGAATAATATCTCTTATTATTATGGAAAATGAGCTTTGAGACTAGTCACTGTTACTCTCCTCCGCCGAGCCAGGATGCAGCATATCGATCAAAACTGCCGTCGTTCACCGCCTCTCACATCAACGTCGCAAGACTGAAACAGACACGATGCAACTCGGCACCCTGAATCAGATACCCTTTCTGTTCCTATTCTCGGCTGTTTTGGTCCTCCTCTCCCCATTTTTCCTTTTCTATCACAGACTCGGAGGGAAAAGAGATACCGCAAAGAAGATGTCGGAGAAAAAGGAGCTCCTCCTGGCGAATGACGACGACGAGTTCATCGACCCTCCACCGGCATACGAAGCCGCCGCCTCTGCTCCTGCAGTCGTTCCTCGCCCTCCGCTCCCACGCCGGCCTCCCCTCTCGCTGGCCTCCCTCAATGAGCTCCGGAACAAGCGGGTGATCCTGGCCTCGGCGTCGCCCCGACGGAGACAGATCATCTCCTACCTGGGCCTTCAGAACGTGGAGGTCATCCCGTCCAACGCCCCGGAGGACCTACCCAAGACCATGTCGCCGTTCGAGTACGTCCTCGCGACGGCGACGAAGAAGGCGCAGACCGTGTACCGGCAGGAGATCGACAACGTGGAAAAGGGGGAGCCGGGCCTGATCCTGGCGGCGGACACTATCGTCGTCGAGACGACCACGGGCACGATCCTGGAGAAGCCGCGTTCCGAGGCGCAGCACATAGCGATGCTCAAGGCGCTGCGGGATGCACGCGAGCATAAAGTTTACACCGCTGTCGCGGTGATGGTGCCCCTGGCTAGCGCGCGGCAGCCAGGCTACGCTCTTGAGACAGCAGTGGAGGAGACGTTGGTCCGGTTCGATGGTGATGTGACTGACGACTTGATCACCGCGTACGTACGGACCAGGGAAGGAGCTGATAAAGCTGGCGGGTATGGCATGCAGGGATTGGGATCGATCCTTATTGAGCGGATCGAGGGAAGCTACGATAATGTGATCGGGCTGCCATTGAGGACTACACTCAGGTTGATCGAGAAGGTTATGTCGAAAGCGGACGATGATGACAAGCTTCCGGATGAGGAGGAGGTGGATGAGTAGAATTTTTCGATTCCCGCTTTGAGATCATACAGTACATTCCATGTTGGGGCAATTGCTGTCTTACATCTGGGCTGCACCTGGCGTTCGGTAGAGGGTGGAAAGGAGCATGGTCCATGGACTTCTCATCAGATGTGAAAGAGTTCCACAGGCAGGTACATGTATTTTCTATAATTCAAGACAACGGGAACATCGGAGAGGCGCACGTCGGCCTACAACGCAGCAGAATATAGCATATACACGGAGGGGTGTCAAGAAAATAAGGGAGGAAACGAAAGAATCATTCTCAGTAATCTCTTCACAATTAGGCCTTCCAGATCCTCTTGATAGCCTCCGTCAAGCCAACGTCGTTAGTCTCGAACTCATAAAGGCCGGCCGCCACAGCCAGAGTAGCAGCGCGGAGACCCCACTTGAAGAGCGCCCGGGTCTTAGGAACGCGTCTAGCGGGAAGGTAGTCGATGATGAGGGCCCTGGATGAACGGTGAGTATCAAAATCTAAAAGTTTCCATATATATATAGAGAGAGAGAGAGAGCTCAAAAACTTACTGGAATCCGATGTGCGAGTGGATCACCAAAGTCGCACAGAGCACAGAGTCAAGGAGCGGGTTAAGGGAGCCACCGGCGAAGGGAGCAATGGTGAGAGGGATCAGGGCAGCGGAAACCAGCCTATTCGTAATCGATCAGCCCGTATTTTCAAACATTTAATATATTATCTGGACGTTGTGACACACCTCTCGAAAGTCCAGTGGTAGCTACCGTGAGTCGGCGAGGGAGGAGGAAGCGGGGCAGCATCGTTCGCTAATTGTTACATCCAGGTCAGCTTCCATCCAGGAGAGTTCACTGTATCATCTTGTTCATTTCATGTCCCTCTCTGCTGCAGATACACGCAAACCAAAACATCTAGTGTTTCTCGCGCGGGCAAACGGAAGTTGGTGGGAAAGACATACTGGTTCCGTGGATGACCTCTGCAATTCGAATCAAGCTCAGTTAGCATCAATTCTGAATTAATGGCCCTCTCCGATACATCCTGCGATAAGATCCAACAGCACAGAAGTGATTGGGCGGGGCTCGGCACTCACGAGGCAATGGGGGCAGGATCTCCTTCTTTGTGGACGCATGGAAGGCCGCAACCTGCGATGAGATAGGACCATCCTTCTTCTGAACCTGCGCTGACCGCAGACCAATGCTAGAGGCGAGCGGCGCCTTGGTCGAGTAGAACGCCGTCCGGGTAGCAGGAACCTTGAAGAGGCAGCTCTGCCTCAAGATCGAGGAGGGGCGGATGAACGAGGCCATATCTGCTGCTTGGTGATGCACTCTGAACCGTTGAGCGTCGCTTCAGGAGATTGCGGGAGTGGAGAGAAAGATCGTAAAGCAAAGCGAGCGGTGTTGCTGAAGCTGTCGAACGCTCGTTCTGTCTGTCAAGCTGCTCTGGCCGCGAGTTCGCGGATTGAAGTTGCAAGTTCCCTCGGAAGACCGAGTCGGGATGCGGTCATCACATTACAAGTCATGTGATTGGCCGGTTCGATGCCCTCCAGCCGAGAAAGCCCGGCCGGCCGGTTTTCTTCGAGTGGCTACGCCGGATCCTCGCTCTACAACTACTTGACACTTACATGGACCCAGCATAAAATGATGTAGGTCAACAGAACATTAGTTATTTCATTAATCACGTCATTTTGGACCACCGAGGTATTCATACATAACCGCTGGTCAACGAACTCCATCATCTCATATGAAGAATCGGTACCTATACACTCCACCGCACGTTTTTGACCAGACAACAGGCCTTCATTTTAGAACTTGAGCACAGCCTTGCCCAGGTTCTTTCCGTAGAAGATGCCCACCAGTCCCTCGGCAGCGTTGTCGATGCCAACTGTCTCGTGGGTCTTGGCCTTGAAGGTGCCTTCCTTGATCCACTTCTGCACGCGCTCCTGGTGCTCCGCGACATAGGGGTCGGAGAACTCCTTGTCTAGCACAATGAACCCACGCATGGTAAGGCGCTTGGTCAGGACATTGTGGATGTTCTTGACGGGGTACGGGTCGGTGTTGTACTGAGAGATGAGGCCGCAGACAACGACACGGCCATAGTTCTTCATGGCATCGAGCGCAGCCTCGAGATGCTCGCCGCCGACATTCTCGTAGTAGATGTCAATGCCCTCCGGCGCGAGCCGTGCCAGCGCGTCCGCAGGCTTCTCCTTCTTGTAGTTGAATCCTCCGTCGAAGCCCAGTTCGTTGATGATGAAGTCCAGCTTCTCATCAGATCCGACACTGCCGATAACTTTGAGCCCCTCGTGCTTGGCGAGCTGGCCGACGAGCTGGCCGACGGCACCGCTGGCAGCGGAGACGAAGATAGTCTCACCCTCCTTCGGCTTTCCGATCTCATAGAGGGAGGAGTAAGCAGTAAGTCCGGGCATACCGAGGGCGCCCAGGAAGACTCGGATGTCTTCGATGCCCAACGGGTTCTCGAGCGGCTTAATGGTTCCAATTTCATCGCCATTCAATGTCACGTATTCCTGGATAGGAAGCCAACCGATGACGAGGTCGCCCTCCTTGTACTTCGGATTGTTTGACTTAAGGACCTTCGCGATAGAGGTACTGTCAACCGGCTTGCCGAGATGCAAAGGAGGCGCATAGGACTTCACATGCGCGGGTCTCATGCGGCCACGCATATACGGGTCGAAACTAGTATAGAGCGATTGCAGCGTCACTCCATTCTCAGGAGCTGGTGTATTGGCGTCGCCCGGCACTTGCTCGACGGTCAGATGCTCACCGGGAACTGGGTATCCCGTTGGGATCTTCTTGAAGATGAGAGCTTTGTTCCCTGAACTCATGGTGGTCAATGTATGAAAGGTGTGTGTATAGATGGGATCGGAAATGAATGCGAGAAATTGAAGTGGCCTGAAATCTGAATTGAAAAGGAGAGGGTACAACAAATTATATAGCTAGCATAAGCCCAAGGTGATCGCCGGAGCGGGACAGGTCCACGAAATACATTGTAAAGCACGATGGAGCGGCCAGCCATCCAATGGCTGGTTCGAAGCTTCTCGAGCTATGACGAACGGAATGAAGCAAAGCACAGGCACCACAGCTGTGGCAACGTCCGCAAAGGGTCTACCAGGTATTTGCAATATGGAACCGTCCGGATAGTTTAATATCCCCTGCAGCCGACGCCAAGCTCATTCCGGGACGGCGAGTGGTAGGATTGTCATTATTACTGAGCCAGCAAGGAACGAAGAAGTGGATGTCTCGGCGTGGATGATTATTAATACTCCATGAAAATTTCAGCCGAGGAGTGGTTCGCTGCCGTGACGTCACGCCACATTTACCGCATCCGGTAAATACTGATATTCAGTAAGCACTTTTATATGATATCCTGCTTGACAGTATATCCTAAACTGACTATAACTAGGGCTAGTCCGGGCTGAGATATGTCCTGGAGATCTTGTTTGAAACCCGAATGTCTTTATTCATCAATGATACCGAGGCACAGGAGCCGTGTGGACCAGCGGGGCCATACCGCCATAGCGATGGCGGCGCCACACGACTTTTGCTCCGCTTCGATACAACAGAAGCATGTGGACTCCGTTTTGCATTGTCACTAGAGTAACCGCAGAAAGGGAATATCTCCGAGCCGTATAACTGCCCAGAACGGCCGTTGCGCCAATCTTTCCGACACTTTCAACGGCCATGTTGCATTATATTTCACTGGCATGAAGGTCGAAGCAATCGGTCGCCTTAAAGGGGCACCGGTCATTGCGAAATGGATAGGTTAGATCTACCCACTCCCGGGGCATAATTTTGGAGATGTCTGCATTCATGAGATGTACCGCGTACCTCGGTGCTAGCACAGCCTGCAGGTGGTCCTCTTTGAATTTTCTGGGTTGTACTTGTGCGGTGGCCTATTTGGCAGTGGTACCTCCACCGGAAAGATACCTCGGAGTGCTCGTCGACTAGCATATGGTGTAGGTTTCCGTTCACCGCATGAGAAGGGCCTTCGAGCACGGTAACTTTGTCTGGCCGACGGAGTAATCAGCATGCGAGTCGATTCTGGGCGTTCACCATGGTTGGGGTCGACGTGGCAGGATAGTGATACATCGTCGTTTGTCAAACCCAGAGGCTTAAGGATATTCGGCAGTCACGACATGTTCCATGATGTCGTGGAGTCTGGGAATGGGAACAAACTGATACAAAGATGAGGCACCGTCGGAAGATCTGCTCTGCACATATAAATATGGGCATAACGGAGCAACCACAGCTTGTTGACTGACCCGACTTCCAGTTAATCAACTGCTCTTCGAGAAACCAAGACTTGACAACTGCGCGAGTCGTCGCGACAAATCCATCGTGACTATGGTCTTGATAGCTGTTGAAAGCGCAGGTTCTCAGTCGGTTCCCAGCGATGGCTCCTCCAGGTAGGTATTGTACGAAGTAGGTATGTAGGTAGGTTAGAACCTTTTCGACACCAAGGCAGATCAGTATTCATGTCGGTATCTCGAGCGAGAAAGAGTTTGATCTGGTAAATCGTGGGATATTTCCACATGAGCCCGGCGAAGAGCGATGACCTTGTTCTTGAGTAGGAATGTGTTCCATCTGCTTCTATGGGCTTTCGAAACTGCAAAATGCATCGAATAAAGAAATTTTATGCAGCCAGTTTCATGTCAGCGTTCTAGCGCCGTGGGTGCTGATATTGATATAGCTTGATAAACAGATGACGATCAGCGCGGGGGAGCGTGGGGGCCAAACAGGCCAGACCATTCATGGATAGCGCGCACAGAGCACTTGATCGACAGCGGACAGCCTGGAAATATTGATTTTCATCTGCAGACTGCAATATATAAATACGCAGGGAGAAACGAATGACATAGCATTTATCTTCCACGTCTTGCCAACAGGTCAATTACCGATTCCGTCACCAGTCTCTTTATCTCTAAATCATCGTGCCTTCAGTTTGGAGAAAACTTGGTGTAAATCCACTATTTTATACATGACTTTGAGCATCAGCATGCTGAGAAAAACGATGATGATGCAGTCCACGCTAATAGAAGTAGAGGAAATACGTCTTAGTACGCAAGTAGTACTTGAGGTAAGTTGGATTTTGTGTCACGTTTGAGACTGCAAAGAACATAGTCTCTGCGACAAATGACAGTAGCTAAATGCCAGTGCTCAGGTTCCAAGCCTCGGATATCTGACAAAGATATGAAGGGTTTAAAAGGATTTGCTTAGAAGATTATCCAGCATGATCAAAGGGTTTGGTGTCGACGCATTACTTCCTCGTGTCGACTCCTATGGGACAGGCTCCAGATAGACTGCAGAAGAAGCTTTCGAGCCTATGCAATTGGACCAGCAGCTGGGGGTCTTCTTTGGAGGATATTTCTATTTTCTTCTTCTTTTGTGGCATCAAGCGTTGACATATCAATTAGGACAAAATGCGAAGTGCCTACTGCCTACCTCCACTTCAGTATGTACATCCAATTTCATTGAGCCCAACCTTCAACCTTGCTGGTCGAACTCCTGGATATCTCATATCAGGCTTCCTCACGAGCTGTATTGAAGAGACAGCACCCCGGCTTTGCAGTTTTATTACTGTCTAGAACCTGAAGGGGAGAATGCTTTGGAGTTCCTTCGCAGACAGTCGGCATGGTAGCTCTCCGGGGCGAGACTCGGACATCGAGGAGAGCGTGATTGCTACCCACACATTCCCCGGTTCATCTCCTAAGCAATACGCGCGAAGAAGATGGGGCGCGGACATCTTCATAAGTTGACCGGGCTCCACTGCAAAGAAGACACTTGAAATGGCTAGCTTTCTCCAAAGAAGGACTAGACAGACGTCTAACCAACATGGCAGGCCGCCGTCGCCTCAATGCTTATCACGTCATAGCGCTACTCGTGAGCCTGACAACATATATGCCTGTACAGCAGTAATATGGCCAATTCGAGCCCCGAACGTCTTGCTGCATGTTTCCTGATGACCGAATCACTCACACAACTTCTCATGCGCTCTCCCAATTCTCACCCAGTGGAGCAGACGACAGAGCAGGCTCTGCAAGGCTTGTACACGCTCCCGCGCTCCTCAGACGGTCTTGGCACCGCTTAGAGCTCCCCCCCCCCTCCCGCCCGCCGCCCCATGCGAGCTTGGCGCTCCGCAGGGGGAGTCTTGGCAGCGCGCGGGGGGAGCGGATTCCTCCCTGGGCGCATCAGAGCGCCCGCTCCCCAGCACGTTCCTGAATGCCTCTCTGTTGTGGTAGGGTCATGTCGTGCCCTAACAAACGTGGGGTGCAGGAGCTCTGCTTCAGAACACTATCAGCATCAGATTCAACTTTCCCGATCTTTGTGCTCTGGATGCTGCCAGTGGATAACTTGCTCTCGCGCGATGCCCACCCCTAGGAGAAGAGCAATTGTAAGTCTGCAGAAGAAAATTCTTAGCGCCCCGATGGCATCGGAATGTAACCCCTGGTCTATATAAGATACCTCCCTAATCTGATAATACATCGTCGACAGCCACGCTGATGCTGGCCACAAGACGTTACCAACTCTTTCGCAACGCAACGTTAGTCAGGCTCCCGCTACCGGGCGCTCATCCAAGCCGGCTTGCTGCAAGCTGTAACCGAGTTTGTCGATGCAATTGATCTCGGTCAGGGTGTGACCAAGACCGTCCAAAAAAGGTATCTTTCTTCTCCATCAACCGCTTCAAGGACTCTCCCGGTGTCATGATCATGGCTGCTTATGGTTGTCTTTGAAGTTGGAACATCGAACGTCAAACAGGTCTCTGTGGTATATGCAAAATTCCAAGTCGTTCCCCGCGCTAACCACGAGACACCTGCTTCTGCTGAATGCAGGTTGACAGAAACAGTCTGCACGTATTTTGGGTGCCCTGTCTCGACCACAGAGTCAATAATCTGTCCCCTCATTGGTGTGGGCATTGCTGCTGACTTGGAGCTCCAAGTCAAACGGAGCTTGGAGGAGAACTCCTATTGTCTCCCAGATTACCACATCATGGGGCATTGCTCCTCTGATCGCTGCGGGCTTCTCTCTGCCCCATCTTCTTCACCATTGTATCTCAGGTCTCTGGACTCTTGGCCACCACATCATGCGCGGCCTCGAAACAGATTAGGAACCGCGTCACCCAAGCACTCCCACTCCCTCAACTCGCACCTACGCCATGGAACTTGGCGCTGCTGTCACCGTTGCTGATCGCGAGCGAGCGACTAACTGCAGTACGTACAGCTTGTCTGCCCGTCTCAACGACCCAGTCAGTCAGTGCCATCACATCACTGGCGCCATCATCGTCGGCCGTTGCCCTTGTCAACTTCGACTAAAATTTAAGAAAATCAACTAGAAGCAAATAACCTATATCATATCATATCATATCTTGTTCAGTTCGGTTGGGTCCTCATCCACGCCCTGCCTACTGCCTACCTAACTGCCGGCCTGGTTTGGTCTTGATCAGCGGTATTATTATTATTAGTAACTAAGTACCCAGCCAGCCATTCTCTTCTCCCTCCCAGCACCCCCCATCCCATCCTAATCTAACCTTATCTTTTAATAAATAAATAAATAAATAAATAAATAAAGAGGCATCATCCCATTTACTTTGTCTATCCATCCGAACGTCAGACCCAGACAAGACCATATCAGACCAAACCAGTCAATCCTAACCTTACTTACCCACATCAGAAGAGAAGAAGAAAACAACAACCGAAGAAGGATGCATGCATGCATGAAGAAATGAATGAACATGCTCTTACCGGTAGAGAGGCACAAGGAGATTCGATACAATAGATATGGAGATGTCCCGGCCTGTATACCTAGGTACCTACCTACTCGATCCAGCCATGATGATGGATCATATCATGTCCTCCGTTCGCCGTCCACTACTGTACTACTGGCGTCTCTACTCCGTACAGTACAGTATTCACTCACATTGACACCGGGCAGGATAGCTGATAGCACATGCCATAACCAGTGAACCACCGCATTGGGCGCAAGCACAGATCACAGGCAGAACAGCGCTTAACTGCCTAGGCACTTAAGTAACTGGTCCGTGCCTTACCTTGCCTTGCTAGGCTGAAGGCGCCAGCCAACACAATGGATAAGATAAATAGGTAGATAGCCAAAGAAACGAACGAAAATGAAAGAGATTTTTTTTTCGAGTATATCAGATCACGTGGACAGTCGAGTTTTACTGTACTGTACAAGAAGCGTTGCTGCTTGCTGCTGCTGCTGCTGCTGTTGCTACAACCACATCTCTCATCTCATCTCTATCTATCACCGGGTGTGGGAGGAGCAAAACAAAGAAACATAATAGGTAGTGGCCATAAAATTTTTATATGATATGAGACCGAAACACAGTGCAAAAGATGACTCAGACAAATTCCCTAATCACCTTTACGCAGCGTTTCTGCTCATGTCGTTACGGATTCTCTGGTAGTCCAGCAGACCCTCGATGCTACCGACGGCGCTGATGGCGATGTCCTGATCCCAGATCTTGCGCGTGGCAAAGTCCATGACGTCCTTCTCGGTGATCTTGTTGATGGCGCGCTCAACGTCCTCGGGGCTCAGACGGCGGCCAGTGGTGATGATCTGGCGGCCGATGTCCTCGGCGACGGCGGTGGTGCCATCGAGGGACAGGAGGATGGAGGCCTTCAGCTGGGCCTTGGCGCGCTCAACCTCGGCCTCGGTGACGCTGAAGGACAAGCGGTTCCACTCGCGGAGGGTGAAGTGGACAAGGTCATCAAGGGCGGTCAGGTTCTCGCTGACGAGGTAGATACCCCAGAGACTTTGGAATTGCATTGTCAGTCGATTTGCACGATAAAGAAGGATCAGGAACCGGGGCTACTTACCCAGTGTCGCTGTAGCTGGTGGAGAAGCTCATGAAGCTGTTGGCCAGGTCGTGGTTGCTGATGAAGGTGCTGAGCTTGCTGCCGAGGTATGGCGAGTTGCCCAGGGCGCGGTCCCAGTTGCCAACGATGGCCTGGGTGACCAGGGCAGTGAAGTAGTCGTCATCCTTCCAGCTGACACCCTCGACGGCAATGGCAATGTGCGCCGTCGGGATGGTGTCGTCACGGAGTCTGACCTCGGAGCCGATGAAATCGGGCTTGCGCTTCTGCTCAGCGGCGACCGCGGAGGCGGCAGAGCTGGTCGGCTGGCTGGGAAGGTTGCCGAAGTGCTGCTCGGCCAGCTTCACGAGCTGCTCGTGGGTCACACCACCAGCGCCAACGAGGACCATGCGGTCCGCGGTGTAGTTGGTCTTGATGTAGTCGACCAGGTTCTCGCGCTGGATGCTCTGGATGTTCTCCTTGGGTCCGAGGATGGTGCGGCCGAGGGGCTGGCCCTGGAACGCGGTGGCGTGCAGGTGGTCGAAGACGACCTCCTCGAGCTGCTTGTCGACCTCCTCCTGCTCACGCAGGATCACATCACGCTCCCTCTCGATCGCGGCGGGCTCCAGCTTGGAGTTCTGGAGGATGTCGGCCAGGATGTCAACGGTCTTCGGAACGTCCGCGTTGAAGGACTTGGCGTAGTAGACGGTGTTCTCCCGCTGTAGAGATCAATCAGTATATGCTGCAGAGCATCGCATCCTTCCATGACGTTCCGGGATCCCGTACCGACGTGTAGGCGTTGAGGTGGGCGCCCATGTTCTCGATTTCCAGCTCCAATTGGTGCTGGGTTCTCTTGTTGGTGCCCTACGACCCCATCAGTACCTGGCCAGCGTCGACCTGAAGCCATTGATCGGAAGTGGAATGTACCTTGAAGGCCAGGTGCTCAAGGAAGTGCGCCGTGCCGTTGGTCTTGTCGGTTTCGGCCCTGCTTCCGGCGTCGATCCACACGCCGACGGTCGAGGTCTGAGCCCATGGCTGGTGCTCGGTCGCGATCTAAGACGAGTCAGCAGGACCGCACAGCCATTGACGGGGTGGTGAGAGCGCACCGTCAAGCCATTGGAGAGGGTGGTGGACTGGGTGCGGCTCGGGAGGGTCACCGGCGACGCAAAGCCTCGTCTCACCGGCTGGACCGCCTTGAGAGCGGCGCGGCTCCGGAGAGCCTGGTTGAGGTTGAAAGCTAGTCGCCGGGAAGCCATGACTGGAAAGGGTGAAGAGGAGGTTGGGAGGGGGAGGGAGGGAAATGGCAAAAGGGTTGCAGCGGCGGACGAGGAGAGACTTGTCTGCCCTGGAGTTGCGAGGTGAAGACGGAAGTCAAATTGTTCGCAGCGGCGCCAGCCAATCACATGACCTGCTTTTCCAAACGACCCAGCAGGCCATCCCGACACTTCCCTTGCCGGCCTTTGCCCACGTTCGCCGGGCAGACGGCCTGGGTTCGACGGAGTATGTGAGAGAGAGACATGTCTAGCATCTCGATCTCTTTCTTTTCTCCCTCCCGGATCGGGATCTGCGTTGCTGCGGGACGACGTCCCAGCCCTTTCCTTTAACCCGAGGCCGGCGTATACATACTCGATGCAGCACACAATGTATATTCTTGGGATCGGACACATCGGATCACTTTTCCACCGACCTTCGAATCCCTCTTCAGCTCCCGGTGGACTATCCAGCTGCCGGTACACCCTCCAAAGACCAGCTGGATGCGCCAAGGCCTGATTTTTAAAGATCTAACGCCCGTTGGCTACTCCAGGCCGTTGGATTTGAAATAGTACCTATTCTGGATAATAGTCCAACATGAGGGACCTCCTGCCGTACAAACACACCAGCTACTGTTCCTATACGGTAGTTTACGAGTCAGGATAAAGAAACCCACACTTTGTCTTTCATCGGCAAAAGAATTAATATTATTGGAGCAGCACATCTCACAAAGAACAGCAGCATCTCTTTCTTTCCAGCCAGGTTGGACAGAATCTCAATTCCTATCCTAATAGGATATATAATAATATTATATTATATACCATCTATAACAAAAGGGTATCACACTTTAAATTCTCTCTCTATCGCACAATGATCTGGCTGGCATACCGCTTGACGTTCTCGATGAACGGCATGTCCTCCGAGAAACCCAGCCGCTTGGCGCGCTCCGTGTTGAAGTTGGGCGACCAGGACTGCACGATGCGGTCGACGTCCGGGTCGTACCGCTCCTCCACCAGGGCGCGCCGCTCGGGGCCACCGATCTGCTCCAGGGCATCGAGCATCTCCTGGACGGTGACCTTGAGTCCCGGGAGGTTCACCGAGCGCGAGTCCCCAAAGGCCTCCTTGGGGATGTCGCGGGCGTGCAACAGGTTCTTGATCACGGTGTAGGGGGAGCAGATCCACATCTCAGTGTTCCTGCTGACGGGGAGGATGGCCTTCCTCCCGTTGAAGGGCTCGCGGATGATGTCGCTGGCGAAGCTGCTCGCGGCCTGGGTGGGCTTTCCGGCCCGGACGGTGACCGTGGGCAGCCGCACGCAGCGGCCGTCGAGGAAGCCCCTGCGCGAGTAGTCGTTGATCAGGGTCTCGACGATGAGTTTCTGCGAGCCGTAGGACGAGGCGGGCACGGGCGGGAGGTTCGTCTCGTCGATGACGAAGCCCGGCGGCGTGGGGCCGTAGACGGCGAGCGACGAGGTGTAGATGACCTTGACGCCCGGCATGGTGGCGCGCAGGCGGTCGAGGATGTAGCGGGTGGCATCGAGGTTGACGTGGATACCGAGCTCGAAGTTGGCCTCTGCGCCGCTGGACATGATGCCGTGCAGGATGTAGACGGTGTCGTAGGGGCTGGAGTCCTTGATGAGCGCGTCGACGACCTGCGGCAGGGTGAGGTCGGCCTGGATGCTGCGCACGCGCGAGGCATGCTGGGCGGCCGAGGGGGGCACGCTGGGCGCGACGACGTCGGTGATGGTGATGATGGTCTCGGGCGGCGTGGCATGGAGGAGGGCGGCCGTCAGCTCCTGCCCGACGTAGCCGCCGGCGCCCGTGATGAGGATGGACATGTCTCGTGTTGTTTCGAGCGCACGCGGAGGGCTTCTTCTTGCAGCGGTTCTTCGAGGAGGCAGCGAGGGGACGGGGGGGAGCAGGAAGGGGGCGAGCAGACGAGAGAGGGACCAGGCTCAGGCGTCCTCCAGGGCTATCTTCGTCTTTTCCTTCTGGCCATCGCGGTGTCTCGCTGGCGGCCGGAGGAGGGCGCTGGGCGCGTTCAAATAGGCGAGGCGTTGCGGGGTTCGGGGCGGAGAGTTTTGGCGCGGCCGTGGAAAAGGTGCAGCGGTGGGCCGCGGGGAGCGCCAGGGGCCAACGGGAGGCCGCCGTCGCTGCCTGGTCGGCCGCCGCGCGCCGAGAAATCTCCTGCCCACGGCCGGCGAGTCGGCCCCAACGCCGGTGGCGTGCTGGCTCGGAGTTCCGCCGCTCCCGCTGCACGCCGTGCACCGCCCGTTGTACAGCGTTCTACACCGCCAGCGTAGCCTCTTCCCCGGCAGCACGCCAGCACGTCGTCCATCCCCGCTGCGGCAGCTCTCCAGGCCCCTTGGGTCGTGCTAGACACCCCAGCTACGCCGCTGGGAGGGACTAGGGATTATACTGGCAGTAGTGCGTGGGAGCAGCACCGTACGGACGGCTCCATCATCAGCCTCCATGCACACGCTGCACGTTCCCCCGGGGTCGTCCTGCGCCGGTGGCATGACCGAGCTCAGGTCAGCTCAACCTCTTGCAGCTCACTTCTCCACGGCTCACTTCTCCACGGGTACATACGTAATGGCAGTTTTACAACATCCAAGTGCAGCCCTGTGCAACAGACATCCGTCTCCAGCTCGCGAGTGCACGTGCACCCAGTGCCTGGCAGTCAGTCAAGGAATCGGTGTCGAGCTGCGCCAGATCGCAGAGGTTCCAGGCGTCAACCAGCCCGCCGATGAAGTCATTCCATCCCATCTGTTTTTCTTCCTTTTCCTTCTAATCTCATAATAATAATATCCTCCTGTAGCTTTTGGCTTTCATCGGAATGCCCCACACGGCATCTATCTGCCTATCCATGTTAGCGACCTCACACAACCCGCGCCCCGGGTTTCACCGTCCTTTTTCCGAGCTCTGCCGTGTCGAAAGACTGGGAATTCAGCAAAATGGGGCGGAAAGAAAGAAAAGAAAGCCAAGAACCTAAGATTCTTCTTTTCTCTGCGACTTTCAAAAGTACACGACGTTGCAACCTTGGCATACATCAGAAGATTTCAACACGCACACGACACTGGACGCCAGCAAAACAGAAAACACATATACGACCAGACATGAAAAAAGATACTAAAAACCGGAGACAAACAAAAAGACCTAACCGCCTATTTATTGTATTTATTGAGACCTCTTGTAGATACCCGTCACGATACAGTGATCACGCTCAAAAGGCTCTGTGGATGCGGTGTCAGCGGCTGCTGCAACTACGACAGTATGCGGATGATGGTTATGGGCAGTACTTACCAAGCGTCAGCTGCTCCTTCGGTTTTATTCTCTCCTCCCTCAGCTTCTGGACTTCCCGGGCGAACACAACCTCGGGCTTGGCCGTGCTGTCGATACAGTTGGCCTTGATACTGACAATCACACCACCCTCCGTCTTCAGGAACAGGTGGGCGTTAAGACCCACGATACGCGCCTGGTCGGGCTGCGCAACGTCGGCGAAGATGACATCGACCATGCCGACCAGCATGCGGTAGCGCAACGGGTGTCTGGCATCCTCGACGATGGGGATGACGTTGGTGCGGTGAGTCGCCATGCCGATCAGGTCACGGCCGGAACGGTGGGAGAACTCGACGGCGTAGACGGTTCCAGTAGGCCCGACAATGTCCGCAACGTGGCTGACCGAGGTACCGCTGGCGGCACCGAGATACAAGACCTTGGAGCCGGGGCGCATGTAGATATCATCCAGACCACCCAGGATACCGGCAGCAAGCTTGCTGCGGAAGGGGTTCCAGACACGGTATTCGGTCTTGACAGGGGCACCTTCGCCGTCAGTGGGAGGCGATTCGACGGAGATGCGCTTCTCGCCGTAGACAGACTCTCCGGGGGTCAGGTTCTTGGTGACGAGCAGGTCTTCCTTAGCGCCGCGAGCGACGAAGACACCGGGGTGACGGTGGGGTTCCTAGGCAGGCAAAATGTGAGTAAATGAAACCCTGACTTCCCGCGTATCCCAGAAAAGGGCAAGGAGAGAGCGTACAATGATGACCTTGGCACCACCCTTGATGCCGGCCTTGCCGCCCTTCTTTCCACCACGACCACGTGCGGCCTTACCACCGCGGCCTCCACCACGACCGCCACGGGCATTACCACCAGCTAAAAGCAAAAGCGGCCTTTGAGTTAGCCTCGCAGTCTTATGACCATGGGCTGAGTGTATCATGGTCGAACAGACGTTCGGATAGCCAGGACGCACGTCTCCCTCACAAGTAGAGAACGCGACCATAGCATCCGTAGCCAGTTGTTTCACATATATATATGCGAAGCAGTTTGTGGCTCCAACGAGGAAAATGTCAAGGACACAAACCTTTACCACCTCGACCACCACCTCTAGGGGCACCACCACGACCGCCTCTTCCAGCTGCTCCACCACCACGTCCTCGAGCTCCAACCGGCGCCATTGTAGCCTTGTATTAGAATATCTCGACAACAGTCGATCGGTATGAATCAAAAAGCAGAGTCGTAGCTGTTCGCAAAGAAAAAGAAAAGGTTCAAGTGGTTTTTCTGAAAAGGCTACCGCTGTAGAATCGTTTCGCAACGACCGACCACACGAAAAAAAATCGGATTGATCTGTTCGACGTGGACGGAATCGCGAATCGCGAGCGTCTCAGGGATCGAAAAACCCGACGTCCCTCGACTGTCGCACGCAAAGGCCAACAGGTGTCGGTCGAAGCTGTTGCTGGTGCTCGTCGTTGCCCGCGATCGAGTTTTTCAGACTTCCGAGCTTTTGGGGTCTCTCGAAAATCAAGGGCGCTAGTACTGAACCGGCTAGCGCCCCTCTCGACCATGTCGGGCCTGTGTGGGAAGCACTATCATCACGTGACCAAGGCGCCTGCCGATAGCGAGATCACGGGATCTCCGAGCCCTACCACGTCCGTGACAGTGGAGGGGTATGCTTCACTCTTGATTGGTCAGAATAGAGTCTGCAAGACATGACAGCATGCAAGCATTACGCTTAGCACCTTGTGTCCACGTCTATGATGCCGAAGGCTGTAATGTCTCCAAGTTGTGTAAGGGCAGAGTTCCAAGGTTTCAGCGGTATTGGGGAATGGCAACCTAAGGAGGTCTAGTTTCAGTCCTCCGCTGACGTCGCAGGAGGTGCGGCCGAAATAATATAAGAGCTAGAGACTTCCAATGTACTTACTATACAGTACCCCTCAGAAGATTAGCGTTTACTTATCAGCCCGAGGGCTTCAGAAGGATGACACTGGGATCGTAGACGGGGTTCTGGAGTGGAATCCTGACCTGGTATGAACACTTCGATTCTTAACTAGTCCTCCTTCACACGGCTCACGGTAGATATGTACAGATCTATCGATCCTCATGGACAGATTAGCGCGCAACGACGGACGATGTGATCGATATCCAGTAGCAGTGCGGATCCCCACCGTCGTGGTGTCGGTACAAACGCATTCGCGCGGGTATATAGTATTGAGGTCCTTTTTTTTTTGATGTCTCCTTCCTTTCGGCCACAATTGAGTTGATGACCTGGAGTTCTGCCAGGAGCGGCCAAGCCGTTCACATACTATACTACCTCCTAAACTTCGTACATAATCCCCTTTAAGCAGGAAATTTAACGTTTAACTCCTGACCCGGAAGTTTCTCTCTTCCTCTCCCGCCCCGATTTTTTTTTTTAGATGGAACGCAGTATTCTATTAGTTATTTATTGCTCGCACTGGCATTGGCACTGTATTATGTCGGTAAGATCCCATCAAAGAATTATAAATGTACTACTGTACATATCTGATACATTCTGGAGTCGACTACCCTACTATAACACGTACGCCTTGCTCGACGGGCGAAACCGCAGAAAAGATAAAGTACCTAGTAACCTACTCGGCTGCTAATGCCCATAACATTGCGGAAACACGGTGAATTGGCGAAGAAGCATCTCCGAATACGGTACAAAGGCCCTGCAGTGGAAGGCGCTCCCAGGTTTAGAGAACTACCTATATACTAGGTTACGACGAGGGCCTACTCAAGTTACTTCTCTTTGGTCGTGACAGAGTTCATGGAAGTGCACCGGTCCCTACCTCATTGGTAAGCCTTTCCTTTCGCAAGTAGGTTAGCAGATAGACAAAGCTGGTCTCTATGGAGCCCAAGTTAACCCACGATCAATGGGAGAATTGCTAGTATAGTACCTAATTCATTGTAGTACAGTCTATTCATTCAACAACCCGAATGATCCAATCGCATGCTGTTAGCCTCTTTCATTGGATGGACAGATGGATGGATTCGTATATCTGTCTCCTTTGCGTACCTACCTAGGTATGTATGTACCTTAGATAGGTATGCATCGGGTTCTCGGGACTCAACAGATACAGTACATACAGCATAGTGCATACAAGAATCACTACCTACTTACATGGGCAAGATCACATAGTCCATCGTAGAAAAGGCAAAAAAGATGATTGCATTTCAGACGGAGATGGATCAAACGATCGAACAGAGAGAGTAGAAACCGCAATCAAAACAGACTGACCATATTAGGTACGTATGATGCTAAGCAAGTGTGTGACTTAATCTAGAGAACGACGATGCGATACAATTCAATCTCAAGCAAGAAAAACAAAGAAGAAAAAATAACAGCATAAGTGTTAAAACAGATAGGTCCCCAACTCATCATCATCATCATCATGAGACCCCATTCGTTCCAAATTATCCTTTGCCGACATTCTGCCCGTTTCTTTCACAAAAGGTAAATTCCCGTTTGTAGGCTGCTAGGGATTCCAATTCTTCAAAAAACAAGGAACCAAAGTCCAAGGTTATGTACAGTAAGCACAGTACATCACATTACATCGACATCATTCACCATAAAAGTAATAGTCCGCCGAGTACTGGACCGTAAAGACGCTTGGCATATTCTCACACGTCGCCGGCGGTTGACCCCCAGCCGTATTTACCCGGTAGACGCTCTTGTAACCGCCAACGGTGCCGTTGATCGTCTCAAGGTAGAGCCAGGGGACTGCGCCGTTGCCGACACCATTCTGGCCCTTGACCGCGTCCGCAGGGGCATCCATCTGAGCTTTCTTCTTGGAGATGGCGATTCCGTACTGGTGCTCGGGTGTGGTGTCGAGGTTGAAGACCGGTGTGGTTGCGTCGCGGAAGTAGTGGTGGCCTAGCAGCCCGAGGTTGGCCGGCGGAAGGGGCGCGGAGGGGTCAGCGGGCAGCGGGATGTTGATAGCAACGTTGGGAGCGATTGCTATGAGATCCGCATAATTCGCTGCCAGACATGAGGCGTTGTAAAGGGTCGCGACGGCCCCTACGGCCACTGGTTTAACATCGGATGATGCGAGTGAGCAGGTGTAGTTCTGAGGGTTGTCGTTAGCTCTCTGTAAAACAGCAGGGTGGAGTCTGAGTAAACATGAGGACGGGACGAAAGTATACATACCTGTGTGCCTCGGCCAACCGCGACATGAAGGAGTTTCTGGCCAGCAGGAGGAGCAGGGAGTCCCGACGCTTGAGCGGGCAATGCAGCCTTCGATAAATCGCATGTTGGGGAAGGATTCCCAGCCCGCTTGAGATCACTGATGTGTTTTCCCACTCTTGCGTAGAACTCTGCTAGTTCGGCGGAGAATCCGTAAACATCATCGAGGATTCCACTGGTAGGGGCTGCGAGACCAGTCGCTGCGAGAAATGTAACGAGCAGAAGAGTGGGACGCATCGGAGATTAATTGAGGAGAAAAACCGAAGAATAAATAAATCGACAAGGCAAGTGGAATGTATATCTTAAGCTGAAAAGCAAGGTACGCAAATCGGTAGCGGCAAGATAGTCAATAGTACTGGGATCAAGGAAATAAAGAAAGATAAAAGGAAAAACAAAGGAAAAGTTCGTATCACAAGAGATGCATACCCAGTATGCGGAGAGATATTGATATACAAAGTCAAGAGACTTGGAGCCATGGGCCGGGTCTGACGTGCATCTTCATATGTACTTCGTAGGATGCGCGATCGAGCAAAGAATAGAAACGGCTAAATTCTAACTCAAAACAGTGAGATCTATTAACGGCTGCAACTGGAGCTAAGCACGTAGCATCCTGTCGGACGGTGAATTATCATTGGCAGCGCTATGCGCCCAACATCGCTGTGTAATCATCCAGGATGGTGGTTGGCGCACAGAGCGCGACCCTGGTTGGAGGAGCAGCCGCTAAGGGCCACTAACAGTCACTCTGACCAGCCTCCCCCCGAATCGTCAGGGATTATGTGAGATCCGGTCGCGCCAAGTCGAAACATGAATTCTTCAGTGGGCGGCTGTGTGCTGCACGAAATTCTGCACTTCCCGTAAGAGATTGGTCCCCCTTCCTTTCCTGGGGCCCCTGTCTATTTTCGGCATATATCTGGGCGATCCATGGATCGGATGGGGCGCTTGATGACGTATGGTCTTAGAGCATTCTCTGCAAAGAGTATGTCAGTTCCTGGGGAATTACTATTCAGAAAGCTAACATACAGAATCCACGAAAGCTCTAAGCCTTCCCGTTTGCTAGTATGGACCGACTTCGTATGTTGGCCGGGCGAGCGCGTGATTCGAGTCTTAACAATTTCAGTAAATTCGCAAATGGTGTTGATTACGAATACCTGGCGGCACTATTCCCTACAAGATGTTCCTTGACTGAACCCAGCCGTCTAAAGCCAGGTTGACTGTTAGGCCTTGGTCGCAGGAGCGCTTTCAACTAGCTTTGCCACAGGAACTACGCCGGTTCAGCAGAAGATAGTGAGCACATGACCAGAGGGCGTGTCCTGCGGGCAACAAGTTGTCTCCAAAACAGAGGCCTTCAATTGCGCTCCAGCATGCTAGTATCCTGTCATTACCGTGTAGGAATCCATTTTATGAGGCCAAGACATTGGGGCAATTGCGCCCAATAACCTTCGTGCATAGCAATATGCCATTCATGCTCGGAGGTGTACCTTGAATTGTAGCGCCATGGACACTCCTTTCATTTGATGGAAAGTATACGAGACATACCCTCTGAAAGTGCCGATGCTAGGCGGGTAGCATCAGCAAGCGGCTTTCGGTCAATGCGCGTATTATTTTGTCAGTTCCCACTAAACGAATGCAGTGTCAGCCCAATATAGAGACCCAATTGTTTTCGACTCTAGACGGTATTGATCTCTAGGATGGCTTCTGCAAGAAAGCAAAAGGCCCAGCACTAGACCTGGATTCACGGGCCACTAGGCGGGTGTGATAATGAAAGTCGCAGCTCAGGTTCATATCCGTAAGGGGAATTCTTCTAGTAGCTGAACCGTCTTCTTATCTTTATCTATAGAAACGTGTTAGCCCACATCGATGGTTATTGGCCAACGGGACAGATTGTGGTTCTGGGCCGGTACCTGACAACGACCTTGATCCAGAAGTCACTAGTCATCTCAAGCTCTTATTATCCTATTGGGGTAACAGAAATCAGTGGCCTTGCTTGAAGCCTCCGGTCTCCAAGAGCCTTGACGGGATCCGAGGATCCGCCCAGCGCTACAGGTCTGTCCAGACGACGCCGGAGAAAGCGCAGTGGAGACGGTGGAAAGCATTAACTCCGTAGTACATACGGAGAACTGAACAACGTCGTATCGCTCTAGGCCACGAGGGACTTCGGCAAGCAAGAGCTCGTTCCAGGTCTAGGCTGAGTAGGCCGCCTTCTGCTTTTGGGAGGTCACTGCTGTTAGAGCAGGCCCACCCGCTACTGCAGGCAATCGCATGGCTGGCGCTAACTCAAATCTCTGGCAGAGATTGCAAATCCGCGGGATCGCGGCGTCCAACAGATGCGACCAGGCGACGGGAATCTGAAGCGGCCCGGATGAGCTTGGCATTCTGGCGCAGGTGTCAAAAATAGATCTGGCCTGGCCTCGGTCGCCATGCACGTTTTGTCGTTCCAGCAAGATGAATCTCACCGTAGACAGCGGCCATGCGACTGGTTTGATTTCCTAGAAGCAGTAGGGCGGAACTTCTGAGACTTGTATGAATTACTATCAGCGCACATAATCCACAATAAGCCGTCGACTACACGAAACACCAAAAGCCCACCTACGGATGCCACCAGAACTTCCAATCGTAAATAGAGGTTCCCAAAATACACTATGTATTTATTAAAAATACGATATGGAAATGGAGGCAAGACAGTACTGCTGAAATAGGCAAATAGGATCGTACGGCGAGGAGGTGTAAAGCCGCCATCGCCACGTGGATATTCCCTGTCGTTCATCTGCAACGGGTTACTCAGTAGACGCCGGTATAGGATCCGGTGTCTGGTGTAAAATTGTTAAAATTTTAGCGGATCTCAAAGGTGAGCTCGTATTTGTACTCCGCGTGCTTTCTATCTGGCCCGTGGGGGTATGAGCATCCTGGAGACAGGGCGGAGTTGCGAATTCTGCATCCTCGTAGGCTCAAACGTTAAGTCTCTATATCCAACTTGGGTATTTCGTAGCATTGAGGAGAAAGTAGTAGGAGATTATGTCGTTCGCCTGCAGCAAGACCTGTGCAGATGCTCTTTCATCTGATAAAGAATATAGGTCAAGAGCTGCGACAAGCACGGGCCGCGGAAGGCCCACGCGGTGGAGCGCGGGGAAACAGGCGATCGTAGCGGCCGTCCCCATCGCGAGCTGCAGACGATAACCCACTTCAAGCATCACCAGAGGGCATCGTCGAAAACAGAAATGATGATGTGTGAAGAGCTGGGGCTAGAGAGCGAAGCCTGCTCCTCTCATTGCGGTGCGATCCCTGCCTGACTCATCATAGCCGCCGGACCTGTGGCTGCTCTGCGCCGCAGAAATGCGGAGGTCTCGACTCCCGCCGCCCATGGACCGGGGGCGCTGGTTTGCCCTGGGTGCAACGTTAAGATCGATCTAACAGCTCCATTTTGTTCTTGTCTTTTGTCTCTTTCTTCTTTCATTGTTCTCCTGCCAAACACCTGAACCTTGATACCGGCATACTTGTTAGGAAAAGAGAGCAATGTCATCAATATCAGATTGAGCTCGACGTTCGTCGCTTGCATGGACACAATGGGAACTTACGGAATCTAGGAAACTGTGATTCTGACTTTATATTATCGAAATATACCTTTAAAGCATCATATCCTGGATTTGAATCATCTGGCTGCAATCTCCTTCAAGGCCTCAGATGGCTTGCACTTCATTTCCTCCGCGGGTTCGTCCTCGCGACCTGCTGATAGCGATAGGACTGCTGTGCATCTTTTTGCTCTTCACCTCACACTGGCAGTATCCGCAGCCTCCTGGGGTCTCCTCCTATTCTATTGTTGCGACAAACAGCGGTGGAGCGCACGATTTCGAAGCCCAGACCCGGTTCTGGCGGGCGCTGCAGACGCTCCTTAAGGACACGGCTCCGGCAACGCCTTCGCCTGCAATGTTCGGGCACAGAAAGACCATCGATTTTGACTCGAAACATGAAATCCATCAGCCGGATCTGATATGGATATCCAAAGAGGATGTGAAGAAACTTCAAAAGGCTCACTACGACTTCATCAATGGTATCAAGGCTGGAGATCCAGAGCTAGACCTCGTCTACAAGCCAGGAACTCAGGGCATTGTGACGGCGACAGGAAGCTCAGATCTTCCTGTATTAGTAATATCTCTGCGAATGGTCCGACGAACGGACACAACTCTCCCAATGGAAGTCTTTTTGATGCCTGGGGAGGAATACGAAGAGGCAATCTGCAAAGACGTTTTGCCATCCTTGAACGCCCGATGTATCGTCCTGACCGATATTCTCGGTGCTGAAGAGGCGTCTAAGATCAAACAACACCAGCTAAAGTCACTTGCCATACTTTTCTCTTCATTCGAAGATATCCTCTGGCTCGACTCAGACTGTTTCGCCCTCCACGATCCTGCACAGATCTTCAGATCCAACCTCTACAGATCCACGGGGCTGATCACCTGGCCGGATTCTTCGGCGTCGACGGCCTCTCCACTGTATTACGAGATTTCGTCCCAGGGACGAGTACCCTACCTCACGGAGCGTGCCTCCACGGAAGCCGGCCAAATCTTCATTTCGAAGAAGAGACACCATCTCACCCTGCTCCTGATGAGCTACTACAACCACTACGGCCCATCGCACTACTACCCGCTCCTCTCGCAAGTCGACCCCGACGAGAGAGGAGAAAAGGAGACATTCCTCGCCGCCGCCTCAGCCCTAGGAGCGCCGTTCTACGCGACTACCGAACGCATCCGCCCGATCGGGCACCGCAAAGCAAACGCAGCAAACAACAACGGCAGCAACAAGATTAATAATATCGCCGGCTCGGCCGTGGTCCAGTTCGACCCGATCCGCGACCACCAGCTGACTAGTCAGGGTAAATGGCGGATGAAAAATGAATCCGTTGCACCCTTGCCCCGGGCGTTCTTCATCCACGCTCACAACCCGAAATTCAACCCGGCCACCATCTTCGACCCGTCTGAAAATGAGACCGAGTCGCCGACACGCGGTCCGGATGGAAAGAACACCCGCGCGTGGACGGCGCCCGAGGAGACGATCTACAGCGTCGGATATGACGTGGAGATCCATTTCTGGGAGGATTTCAAGTGGGTCGCGTGTGACCTGGAGTTCAAGTTCAAGAGCTGGAAGAACAAGTGGGGGATCTGTGAGAAGGCTATGAACTATTGGCATAGCGTCTTTGACGGCGTTCAGTGATCTTTTTGGAAATTGCGGAGTACTCTCCCCGGATATTTCTCGTGGCCCGGTCCGGGTTTTGATGAATTTTGGAATGCTCTGTCGATCTAAAGACTATGTTTATGATAGACAGGCATGTGCCCTTTGGTCATGAGTTTCGGATCTATGGGAAAATCATACTACAGTATACTACAAGCCATTATAAAGGAATTGATTAATACCAGTCACATCTGAGCGTCATGCTAACCGCTAATACCCAAGCAGACAGCACAGAAATGGATGACATACAATGTCATCTCATGTCACTAGGTACTATTAAGGTATCAGCAATGTCAATGATACACGCCACATATTAAAACACGGGAATTCAGAAATCATGACCAGAAACAGGACATGAGGTGGGTACAACGGATCCCACGATTGACAAAGAACAAACACCATTTTCCATATCCATCTATATCCGTAGTTAGGCGAAGCTAGTCTAGCTAGCCGACATGATTAATGATTGAAGGCTTCCTGCTGCCAATCATCCCCATGAAGCTTCCCAGCACCTGCACCACTTCCGCCCCCGCCTCCGGCCGCAGCGGCAGCCGCAGCTCCACCTACCGCGCTGCTGAGGGACGCACTGCTATGCTTCTCCATCTCCATGGTACTCATCACGTACAGCATGACGAAAACAAGGATATGCAGTGCGAAGCAGTACCCCGCGAAGAGGTTCCTGCTCGTCCGGTTCGCGAGGACTATCCGCGTGATGGAGAAGATGATGCGTTCGGGGAAGCTCATGCGCTTGTAGGCGCGCACCGACTCGCGGCCGCGGAAGGCAGCGAAAGGTGATATCTGGGCTTCATACGCTGACTGGTAACGGTCGAAAGAAGGTGTGTCGTTAGAAGGGAGGACGGAGGTGGAGCTTGGCTTGTTGCCGTATGCAGATGCTGAGGTGGATGCCGCTTGGCCGCGGCTGTAGGCCGAGACGTAGCGTGTCTTCTCGTAGAGGTTGAGGTTGTCCTTCTGGAGGGCGGCAACCTCTTGCCTCAGAGATTTCACTGTGTTGTACATCTTCGACAACTCCTCCTCCAACTCTGCGTTCCTCTTTTTGAAACGGTCCCGCTGGGCCTGGACCATGGGCAAAATCCCCGAGCCGCCTCCAACAGGCTCTCCCGCGCGGATCGCATCCATCGTGTTAGCGGAAGCGGCTGCTTGGTCGAAGCCAGATATAATGGACGATGTGGGCGAGGTTCTTCGCTGAGAGGAATGGTGGTATCTTGAGGTGTAGGTGCCCGCAACGGACATTGCAGACGAAGGGAGAGCATTAGCTGCCTCCTTTTGCATCCGCAGGAGATCATTCTCCAGCGTCGCTGAGAGGTCTTGGGATTTTTGGAGCTCCTCCTTGGTCTTGGAGAGCTCCTCTCGGAGGCTTTCAAGCTGGCCCTGAAGATCGCGGTGGGATACCCGCAAAACGGTAAGCTCGTTTGAAAGCTTCTTGTTTCTGGCTAATAGAAGCTGCTCCAGTGTACCCTCTTTGGATTTCACTGGAGCACCATTTGCAGCCGCAGTCGCGGTGACATCTTCCGTGACAACCCCAGTGTCCTCGTCGTCGCCAGTAGAAAATTCGATCGACTAGGAAGATTAGTCTGTATGAAAGCTTACGGCGAGGGTTGCAAGATATATGCTTACCTTCATCACTTCGAGCTCCCGTCGAATATCATCATAATCGGCACACTTCTCCAACTTCGCTCGCAGCTCGTCCCTCTCGGAGGCGATTTTTGCACTTAGCCTTTCCGCCTGGCGAAGTTTGCTCTCCCATGAATGCCTCTCCGATTCCCTTTCGAATCGTGCCGCATCAAGCTTTCGTAGCAGCGATGAATTCTCGGACTGGAGTCGCAGGTATGCGGGGTCATCTTCAACAGACGTCTTCTGGCCTCCTTGGGAGTGCGATACGGCTTGCGCCAACTCGAGCCTAAGCTGCTCGTTTCGCGCTTCGACCTCCGCCAGCCGCAAGGTAGCCTTCTCCAGATCTGAGGCAACCAACTCTAGCTCTGCAGCAGTAGCGGTGTTCCGTGACCCCTCCCTATCATCTTCTCGACCGAGCCTTTGAGATACCTCGTAGCTAGCCCTGATCTCTTTGAGAAGACGCTCCTGGTTTTCGACTTTTGCTTCCAGGCTTTTCTCCTTGGCCGCCCAGTTATTAGACTTCTCCTCCAACACCGCAGACCAGGACGCTTCGATTTCTTTGATCTTCGCTTCCTGATTTTCTTCAAGCTTCCGTCGCGCAGCCCGCTCTTCCTCGAGCCGTTTTTCGGTATTCTCCAACTGAGTCGTAAGACGGTCCACGGTTTTCTGTAGGTGTTCCTTCTCCGAAGTCAACTTGGGGACGGTGTCTTCGGAGAGCACTAGGGATTCAACAGAGGCTTCAAGAAGGGGGTAGGGATCAGGAGCCTCTGACAGAGAAGAATAAAGCTGAAGAAATGCCGACGACGCGACTTTCCCCTGATTGGTTAGGAGATCGATGAAGCTTTGGTAGGCTATCAGAATCATGTCAGACAACTGATAATGTATACACCGGAATTAACGGGACCGACCTTTCAATAGACCCTTGTACTCCGCAAGCTTCGTCGCGTCATCCAGCTTTCTAAAATCTTTCGTCTTCTGAGCAAGCTCCTTCCTTTGCACAAGAGCATCTCGCTGATGGGCAACGATTTCCGAGGCGGTGCTGTCTAGTTTCGGTATGGTGTTGGTCAAGTCAATACCTGTATAGAAACAGAGTGATAAGTATCAGCCATAAGCATTAAATGTGATGATCGATTGGAGCCTTGCACACCTCTCCATGCTGAAATTGCACGCTGGAACTTGTTCGTCTCCTCAGTCTGCTTGCCCGATTTGGCATCCTCTTCGTTACGCCCATCATGCCGGTTATGTTCCGGGATCATGCCCTCTGTGACCGCGAAGGAGTCCATTTCTTTGACGCTGTGTCTGGATCAATGCAACAGATCCAGCATCCTTAGCTCGGAGGCCAAAGAATATGGAACAAGAGGCAGACAAGGTCCAAATGCCTACCACTTGAGAACCTGGCTGCGATACTACGCGGCCTCACCCTCAATGCGGAGGGAGCTCGACACGCGGCGGTTCGGCCCAATATTTCTCCGGAATGGCCGGCTTGGGAGCTTTGAACACATCGAGAATCAATAAACGCATTCTGCTGCCCCTAACAGGATGCGTTCTGTCTTCACTGAGATAATCCTTGCAATATGATTGTATTATTTTTTCATACTATTTATATACACTTGCCTGATGGTTGCGGGGGTCAGGAGATAAAGTTCCTGTCTTAGTTGACAGGTTTACTGGCAGTCAACTGGGATGATGTCGAAATCTCATGCATCGCATTATGCACGTGAGAAGTTGTTATTGTTCACTTGCTTATTATCAGACTATTGTTCATAGTGCCTGGGGTGCTCAAAGCAGACATGTCCTTGCACCGTATGATTGCGTTGCGCTCCGCCCTGGATATGACTAAGCAGCATAGGGCTCCGCAGCTGGAGCTCCGCCCCCGGCCATTGCATCTGGACTACGATCAGCGCCGGCGACTTTCCAGATGCTTGGGACAGGGCGCCTTTCGCTCTATGTGCTGATTACCAGGAGCTCACCTTCATAGGCCCGGATCGTGGCCCTTGTTTTATAATGGGCCCGGAAGATGGCAGAGTCAGCCCGCGCAAGAGAAGGAGGATTATTCCCCCGGCAGCCGCTCCCTATGTCCTCCGCCTGCTTCTCGATAAGGTACCGCTGACGGGCGAAGGCACCCCCTCGGACGTACACATCACCTGCGTGGAGTACTGGAGTGAGTCTTCGGAATTATAATTGAGAATCCCGGAGGAGCATCGCAGTTGATTTATTAACTGATATGCGGCGCGACAGACGAGAACCTCTACATCGGCACCTCCGCTGCGGAGATACTTCATTTCGTCTCCCTCCCCCCAGACCCCTCCGACGAGTCGAATGAGCCAAACTTTATTCTGGCATCCAGATTACCAATCACGGTCTCCCAAAATGCTTCGTCTGCTGGCAACCGCCATGGAGTTCAACAGATCGTTCTGCTTCCTAGCGCACATAAAGCATGCGTCCTCTGTAATGGCGTCGTCACCTTCTACACATTACCGGAACTCAGTCCAGCCTTTGGGAACACCAAGGTCGGGAATTGTCTGTGGATTGGAGGACTGGATCTAAATATTCCCGCAGATCAGTCGGCGCCTGAGGACCCAGTTATCATGATTGCCCTCCAGAGCAGGATCATGCTGGTCAGGATCGGCGAGGAGGCGCGTCGTGTCAGGAATATTGAATTCCCAGGCTGTCTGATCGCATCACGGAGAGATTCGATTGCTTGTGTCGCGGACTCGCACTCATACGCGTTACTTGACGTGGAGTATCAACAGAAGATACCTCTTTTCCCGATATCATCGTCGAACGAGGTCTTCGACTCCGGCCATGTGGAGGCTATCCCTCCCAGCTCAGACCCTTCGACCAAGAGATTATCCTCTGCATCGTTCCAGAGCTCAGAATCGGGAGAAGCCGGTAGTCACAGCCGCAACACCAGCCTGAATGCCTCGCGGCAGCCCAGTCCTCAGCCGCGCCGCCCTGATAGGTCAAGTTCTCGAACTCCAGACCCTTTCCCGGCTACGGGAACCCCAAGGCGATCGACTTCGCAGGAACGAAATAGGACGAACACGTCAAAAGATCTGCCTGAGCCACCAGCTCGTGAATCAGAGCCTGCCGCTTCGGCCAAGCAGAAGCCTCTTCCGCCTACACCCAAGCCGCCTCCCTCGCCGCTTAAACCACACATTGCATCCCCAACCCCTACTGAGTTCTTATTGGTCACTGGAACCGAGCCTTCAGAGCCCGGGGTCGGTATGTTTGTTAACATCGATGGTGATGTGGTCCGTGGCACCATGGAATTTCAGAGATACCCGGAAGCTGTCATTATCGATGGATCGGAGGAGACGAATCAGCAGCTGCGACCGAGTGATAAAACCCGAGAGGGGTATGTCCTTGCAGTCGTAGCAGTCGATGATGACGGCAAGACCCGCAAATTCCTCGAAGTACAACGCTGGGATGTCGACCCTGGAGAGAATGAGGGACAAAAGGCATGGGTAGAGATACCTGTCACAGAGGAGATGCTGAAAGCTCAAGTAGGCGTTCGCCATACAGTTAGTCCAAGCCAGGTCGAGTTTCATGAGCTCCAAGAGCGCCTGCGAATGGTCCGGTTGAGGACCCCTCCGTTAAATCCTACGGAAAACGATCCCCGAACGCAGGCCTCTATAGAGCGGCTGCAGAAGGAGAATGAATTATTCGAAGCCCAGGAGATGGCAGTGAAAGGGCCCGCCGCGACGTCGCAGGCTGGTTGGGAAGCGGAGAGAAACAAAGAAGAAGCTGCGTTCGTCCGGAGTCTTGGAAGTATCAGAAGTAGTCTTATCATGTGGTCTGGCAATCGCATCTGGCGTGTCTTGAGAAATCCATTGACCCTTCAACTTGATCATATCCTTCAAAAGGCGCAGGCACCGGAGGACCGCGGCTACAAGTCTATTGACAGGGAGTCTATTGTCAACCTAATTCGATCCATTCGGGACGCAGAACCGAACACCGAAGCTGAATATCTGGGTCTGAACTATGTGAGGCAGAAGGCGAGTCTGCTCCTCTTCGTAAATCTCATTTCTACGCCCCCTTCTGCCCGGAATGAGGTGACGATCAGGAGCACTGAAGAAGCCTTGGTGACCGGCGGTCTAGATCCGCGCGTCGTTCTATTGCTGATCCCTCTGTTGAGAGTGGAAGTTCTGCAGGGGCCACAGGGTATCTGGGTACACGGGGGCCTTGCTAAAATTGCCGAGTCCTACATCCAGCAATCCGGAGATGCAGGTGACAAGACCCGGACCTCTAGCCTGGTGGACGGCGTCGTCTTGGATATGGTCAAACGGTACTTGTTTTCATGGCAACGCAAGCGGGGGTATGGCAGCATCACGGATGAGACGTATGTCTTCGACAGCGTCGATGCAGCGCTTTTGCATCTGCTGTTGGAGCAGGATGCTCAGGGGCTCCGCGCGTCGCGTCCCTCTGCTACCGTCCGGGCGGAGCTGAACAGGCTGGTCGACAACTGGAAGGGCAATTTCGACCGGGCGGTGATTCTCCTGGAGGAGTACAACAGACTGTTCGTGCTGAGTCGTCTCTACCAGAGCCGGAAAATCTCCGGAAACGTCCTGAAGACCTGGCGACGGATAGCCGAAGGGGAGAAGGATCTCGGCGATGAGGTCACGCCTGCGGGTGTGGAGGTGCAAATGCGACGGTATCTTGTGAAGATCAAGGATGTCCAGCTTGTCGAGGAGTATGGGTCGTGGCTAGCAGCGCGCAATCCAGTTCTCGGGGTGCAAGTCTTTGCAGACGACAGCAGCAGAGTCAAGTTGGAGCCGGCCGAGGTGGTTGCGTTGCTGAAGCAGCGAGCGCCGAACGCTGTGCAGTCCTACCTGGAGCACCTGGTCTTCACGAAGAACGTGAGTATACATATGTTGTCTTGATACATTGGAAACATGAAACTAACTCATTCAGTATTCCCAATACGCCGACGACCTCATCGCGTACTACCTGGACACCGTGCTATCGGTCCTCCAGTCCTCCCCTGCCGCCCGCTCATCCCTCTCCGAGTCCTATTCCACCTACCGCGCCCTCCGCCCCCCCAAACCCACCTACCTACACTTCATCACCGAAAACGCACTCCCGGAGCCCTGGTGGCAAGCCCGCCTCCGACTCCTCCAGCTCCTCGGCGGCGGCTCCGGCACGCAATTCACATCCACGCCTACGCCATCAAACCTCTCCTACTCCATCCCCACCGTCCTGGCCCGGATCGAGCCCTTCCGGAACGAGCTCGTCTCCGAATGCATCATCCTCGACGGCCGGCAGGGCCGCCATCGCGAAGCCCTCGGCCTCCTGACCCACGGCCTGGGCGACTACGACTCCGCCATCCGCTACTGTCTCTTCGGGGGGCCCTCACCCTCATCAGCTGCCGCCGCAGCAGCAGGGGAGACAAGACTCGCCCCCTTCCCCGAACAACGCAAGCTCTTCAAGCACCTCCTCCACGAATTCCTCCAGATATCCGACCCCTCCGACCGCATCGACCGCACCAGCGACCTTTTGGCCAGATTCGCGTCGTGGTTCGACGTGCGCGAGGTCCTGGCGCTCGTCCCGGACGAGTGGAGCGTCGACATCCTGAGCGGGTTCCTGGTGCACGTGTTCCGCGACCTGGTGGCGCAGGCGCGGGAGGTGCGGGTGCAGAGGGCGCTGAGCGCGAGTCTGAATCTGCGGGTCGGGGCGGAGTATCTGGAGGGGGTGGAGAAGATCGGGGGATGGATCGAGGACGGGGAGGGGGTGAGGGGGTTGAAGGGCGGTGGTGGAGGTACAGGCGGAGGTGGAGGCGGACCGGGAGGTGAGAAGGGTGGTACAACTACTACTAGTAATGCTACTACTGGTGGTGGTGGTAGCCAGGGTGCTCGTCACGGAACCCGGGCGAGCAGATTCAAGGAGTTGATCGATGATTGAGGATATCTGACACATTCTCTTCACGGGGGCTAAGCTCTTCACATCGCAGCAATTACTGCTGATTTTGTCGGTTGATTGCCGTTGTTTCTCCGTTCTCTGCTCCTCTCTGTTACGACCATGATATCTTATCTGATGCCTTTGTTGTTCCCCATCCATACAAGGCGTGTCGGGGGTTTATGAAGAAAACAGGTGTATATACATATACCTTTGTCGCATGGTACATAGAAATATATCTATAAACGCCATAGAAAAGACTGCTTTTAAAAAAAAAGTCTACTTTTGACGATCCTTTCCAGGGCAACCAGGAACAGATAGATGGAAAGGACTAACACAGTTCATAAATAATTTTGTATATAGGATATACCTGCTATTGCAATCGCATCATTCACATGCATTTGTATGCAATACACATCGCCAGTCATATATACGTATGGGAGGTCTGTATATCTATGCGCAGTGAATTATTAGTTAATTCACAGACATGAAAAAAAATAACCCAAAGTGAAGCACATATATATATATATATATATATATATATATATATATATATCAATCCTCATATACATATAAATATGAATAATAATTAATCCACATCCGGCACCGGCAACCCATCCACGATCTTGACCTTCCTGCCCAACTTATCCAGCGCCTCCTTGGAGTTCCTGTCGCGCAGCGCGGCCGAGTCGGCCGCGGAGACGAGGACAAAGTCGTACGTCAGCAGCGCGGTGCCCTTGGGGACGCCGTACCTGGCAGACAGGGCGGCGTCGACTTGACCCAAATCGACAACGAGGGTGTTTTTGACGCCGAAGACGGCGTCGGAGGTCTCGTAGGGGTCGTTGCGGAGGTAGAGGGCCCTATCGATCAATCCACCAGTTAGTCGGGTGACTTAAATGATAGGGGAAAAAAAAAGAAGGGAAGGAGACGTACGTGATCAAATGATCATACCCCTCCTTCTCGAACATGAAGTGCATATGCGACGGCCGGTACGGGTGCCGGCGGAGCTTCTGCAACAACTTCCCCACGGGGCCGTCGTGCGGGATCGGGTACGGCACGGGCTTGATGGCGCGGAACCAGAAGAAGCCGTCTTTATCGCTGTACATGACGCAGCGGCCGTCGGGCCCGCCCCTCGTCGTGTCTCGGTCCGGGTACTGCACGTCGTAGCGGCCCGTCGAGTCGGTCTCCCAGATGTCGACTTTGACGCCCTCGATCGGGTTCCCTGCCGTGTCCTTGATCGTGCAGAGGACGAGGAGAGGTTCGCCCTGCGGGTCGCGCGACATCTGGCTCCCCGGGGGCAGGACGCGCGCGTCGTGCGTGTGGAAGGGCCCCAGGACGGTGCCCTCGGTGGAGCCGGCGGGCTTGGGGTGGTCGATGGAGTCGACGAGGAGGGAGAGGCCGAGAATGTCGGAGAGGAGGATGAATTCCTGAGAGACTGGTCAGCTCTGCAGACCGACTGATCGGTCAGGATAGACGACTCTACCTGCCGCACGTCACTGCATATCTTGCCGACCTCGGTCAGGAACTGCAGGCCGGCCATCCACTCCTTCGTGCTGAGGCGCGTCTCGCGCGCAAAGTCGTGTAGGTGGGTGACGAGCCGCTCCAGCACGTACCGCAGGCGGGCGTCCTCGCACTGCGAGTTGATGCGGATGACGTTCTCGGTGATGTTGTCGATGGTGAGGTCCTTGAGGTCGGGGATCTTGTTCTGGGAGGTGTCCATCTTGTGACTCTTCAAAGGGACGGTGGCAGCAGCAGTAGCAACAGCAGGAACAATATCAGCAATGAACGATATATAAATAACAGAAAATATCAACAGCTAACCAGTCCTCGGCGTACAGCCAGTCCGCAGTCGGCAGAGGACGCGGGAGTTGAGTTCGCAGACTGCACAGCAGAGCTCCCGCTGTGTGAGAATTAAACACATGTATTAAATATATATGTAGCCCGCGACTTCTCTGCCCCTCCCCGGAACCTCAACCCCGCCATCACCATCTCCTCCCCGACGAGCATGTCCTGATCCGTCTGGACAACATCGACGGCGCGGGGCGATCTGCCGGGGCCTGGGGTTGAAACGGGCCAATCCGCGCCGGAGAGGGACTCAGCCCGAGGGCTCGCCAGCGCGTCCCCGTCGGATCGGATCTGGTGCCCGGATGTGTCCAGCGCTGATGACAAAGCAGCGAGGAATCTATTCCGCTGTCTCTCTTCATCTACGGAGATCGCGACTGACAAAACACGTCCCTTGATTCGAGAGTGCTCCGTTGCGTATCCGGTCCCGGTGTCGCATGCACCAGAAGATCCCGCCAGGACGCCCGGATATGTGCTCTTCCACTGCGGGGAGGACGTTTTGCCGTCCACTCCATAGGTTACCCCAGGAATTGCCTAGCTGGGAGCTCCGTCCCGTGTCTGTTGGCGCTGCTGTACAGATACTCCGTAGATAAGCTGTTCCTCTTGCTCTCTTCGTCATCAGACTCTTCAGTTCTAGCTCACTCGCGAGATCACGTGTGCATCTCGTACATCGGGTATCTATACGTGCACCATCTACGGCGACGGACGGGACAGTCAGAAGAAGCCATTCGATCCTTCTGGTTCATTGGCGGAAAGCTGGAGATACATAGCTCCCCTGGACGAAATTACAACTAGTAAAGGCAGTCGAGAATACAGCGCAGGACACAACCCGTCAAACTCCACCACCCGTTCCCCGTCCACCACGCTGGGAGCAGCGGCTGTCAAAGAGATGCAGACAAACAAGTACCAAAGCACAGACAGCAAGTCCGTAACACAAGAAAAAAAACCAAACACATGGCCACGGTACAACAACTACACAGATTCGAGCGCCAAAGACAGGTCGTCAAGATCGCTAAACTCGCTCAGATGGTGATGACAAGGGGGGCCCGCCACAGCGGCCGCATATGCTAACACATACGAGAGAAAGGGCAAGTTAAAGGTGCATAAAAGAAAAGCGTTCCGTCCAAACCACCCGCGACGTGGCCAAAGGTAAAAGATGACAGTCGGAGATCCCACGAGAACCCGTAAAAACAAAAGGTATCCTCCAAAAAAAAGACGTGAGAGAAGGGTATTATGAGCATTATAACAGCGGAAAGGAATGATGGCAAAAGCAGGCAAGGGTCAGGCCGCGAGCTACGCCTTTGCCATCCTTCGATCCCGCTCCCGCTCACTGCTCAGGTCGTTCTCTCTGTCCTTCCCCGCAGCGGCCGCAGCGGCTCTGGCATGGTTGTCAACGGTGTCCATGATGGCCTGCATCAGCCGCTGATTTGCGTCCGGGTCGTCATCGTCGTTGATGTTCTCGTTGTTGCGGTTGATGCTGATCCGCCTTTCGTGGCTCGAGACTGCACTTCCTTGGATCTCACTCGCAGCGCGTCGGGGTTGTGGCTCCTTGGGTGCTTGCTGGGGCTCCGAAGCCGGACGCGTGCCCGGGGCGGGCTCCGCGCCCGTGCCGTTGGACACTCCGGTCTCCCGCTCCTGTTCTCGCTCTCGGTCCTGTGCGGCGGGAGCGGGGGCCGGCGCTGGAGCGGCTTCGTGCTGGGACTCTGCGGCGCGTTCACGGGCGCGGCTGGGTGGCGGATACTGCCGCAGTTCTTCCTCTTTAACATCCTTCCACGAGCACTTGGCATGCTTCTTGGTGCAGCCCATGCAGGCCGTCAGGTTCTTCAGGCAGTCCATGTGTAGGCGACGGCACCGGTCACAGGGCGGCAGCACCCGCTCGCCGCGCTGCAGTTCCTCCATCCGGCTAACCATCTCCATCTTGAAAGGACCGCCATCGTCCCTCTCGTAGTGGCTGGAGGATTTTGGCGGGGGCAGTAGAGAGGATGGCGTGTTCGGTATTGGGACTGTTCCAGCCGACCCCCCGTACATGCCGGTATATTCACCTGCATCGGATGCTCTGGGTCTGGGGCGCGAGGACTGGCGTCCCATATGCGCATCGTCCTCATACCCGCGAGCTTGACGGTCAGCCGTGGTGAAGAACTTCTTCATCAACTCAGCACGGGTGGTCGGAGAGGCACCCTTGACGTTGGTGCCATTGATGATTGTGATATTTTCGGCGTTGGGATGAGAGAACATGAACTGTCCAGCCAGGGCATTGTCCTCAGCACTGGTAGACTCGGCAGGCGCAGGGCGGTTCGTGTTGACAGCGACAAAGCCAGATGGCGGAGACTGCGGATTGGTGTGACCGTTGGCACTGAGGGGTGCCTGCCCATTTCCGTTGGCGTCGCGCCAGGACGGGCTATGAGAGCGCGGCTGCTGCTGCTGCTGCTGCTGCTGCTGCTGTTGTTGCTGCTGTTGCTGCTGCAGAGTTGCGTCATTCTCCCGTCTGGCGAGGATCGCGGTCCTCCGGTTCTTAAGGCGGTGGTTGAGCTGTCTGGCACGTGCAGACACTAGACCAGCGGAGTCAGCACTCGGAAGACAAAATACTAGTCCGACAATGCCGCGGAGGCGAACTCACCTTGATCGGCCATCTGGATGATCTGCTGCAGGTTCTTTTCCAGAATCTCCAGCGCGCCAAGCTCCTTCTCCTCATCCTCGACAATCGGCTGCGGGGGGATCATCTTCTGCGGCAGTCCCGACGCGATCAGGACATAGTCCTCCTCGGAGATCTCGACCCGACTCTGTTTGGTGTAGATCTGGCAGACTCGCGTGCCGTTGCGGGTCTTTTCCAGGGTGAACTGCTCCGGCTTGTTCTTGGCGAACTCGACGATGTCCAGCCATGTCACGTTGTTACCCTCCTTGCCGTTCGACTTGATGACGCGAGGCGGCCCGTCGAAGAGTCGCTCGAAGCGCTTGACCAGGATCGGCCCCAAGGGGCATGCGCCCAGGTTCCCGGCGATACTCTCGTGGCGGTGCAGCACGCCGTCGTACTCGCCAATGAGACGCAGGATCTGCGGCATATTGTCTTCCGTGGAGACGAGGGGAAGGTTCTCGGGATACTGGCGCGCGAGGTAGTTGATCTGGACGTGGTTCGAATGCGTCTTGGGGACTTTGGACGCCAGAGGCGGGTAGTCGCCAGAGGGCGATCGGGGCCGCTTTGTGGACGGCTCCGCCGTCGTGGTTCTCGACTCCATCACGACGCAGGGACAGGGGAAACGGAGACTAGGAGGCGGAGGTAAAAAATAGACAGTAGAAAAGCGAAGAGCAGGATCGCGCAGATGAGCCGCAAGGCTCGATGCACGGGTGGGAGGTCAGGCAAGCAGGTCGCGAATGTACGGATGTGTCACCGGGAGCGGAGCATAGGCGCAGCGCAGCTCAGAAGCAGACGCGGGTGCGACGCGCAAGGAGGAGCGGTGGAGAGGGAAGCAGAACAGGCCCGCGGGGGAGAAGGGAAGCGATGGAGGGCGAGAGAGGGAGGAGAGGAGAGGAGAGGGGAAAGGGAGAGGGAGAGGGAGAGGAGAGGAGAGGAGAGGAGAGGAGGAGGAGGAGAGGGAGAGCGGTGGAGGAAGCGAGGGAAGCGTCGGGGACAGAGGGGGAGGGCGAGGGCGAGGAGGCCGGCAGGTGGAGAGGCGGACGGGACGCTCTGGCAGCAGGAACGCACCCACGGAGTCACGGGACGGTCCAGGCGAGACGCGGCTGGACGGGCAGCGCACCTGGGCTTACTCGGTCGGGCGTAGCTGGAGGGCGCGGGTCGGAGGGCCGACGACCACCGCGAGACCACCATCTGGCAGGGCGTCTGCCGTGGAGGGAGAGGAGAGAGGAGAGAAAAAAAAAGGAAAAAAGAAAAAGAAAAAAAAGAAAAAAAAAGAAAGGGACAGTCCTGCGATGCGAGGTCGCACTCGAGGCCTTGGGGGAGCGGAGTCGTCCCGCCGGTCTTTTCCGCTGGGGGCTGCTGTGTACGGGGTGGTCCGGACTGCGGACGTCGTGGTGCTTGGGGGCCCCTGCGGTACGGTACAGCGAGGATACCAGCCAGCGCACGCTACGGACTCGTGTGTGCAAGCAGAGGCCTGCGTCCCGTGCCGGCGGAGACGAGCTGACCGCCACTCATGGCGAGGAGGAGCCGCAGTGCCGCGCAGCAGATGATGTTGTGCAGGTACCGCAGGTTCGCAGAGGGGCCATCGTCCAGGTTGACAGGGTGCAGCTTGGGCCGCCGTTGGTGGATGGGGAGGGGAAGGGGGTTGACGCCAGACAAGGCTGATGATGGCCTGACGGGCGGGCAATGCCTGGGCTGCCGGCGCCGGAACGCGCGACCCGGCCTGAGACGACGCGATGCTCGCCCGGAGCGTCTGGACCGAGACCCGCCCGACGCGGCCCTCCCAGGCCTCTCCCTCCCCTCCATGAGTCCATGTCCACGTCCACGGCCACGTCTCCAGCGCCAGCCGTCGTCCGGCGTGTAACCCACCGCGCACCTCGCCAATAATCGACGCCCCAGACCCTGGGCCGCCGGCAGAACCTTCGAGCATCGCCTGCTGCCCGTCGGAGATGCGCCGTGCGCTCCGCTCCATCCGTGACCGTTACATACCGATACGTACCACCCTCGCGCCCACGCGACAGGCCCCTCGCCCGGCCACCGCACACCGCAGTCTCGCTGCTGCTTTCTCTCCACCATTCACCTGCCAGCTCCTGCTTTTCTCCGTCGCGCGCGCTTCCCCGGAGCAGCAGACCCTTTCCCTCCCTTAGGTAATCCCATCCGCACCCTCTCTCTCCCTTCCACCACTCACCACAACCCCTCCCAAAAATCGCTCATCCACCTCGCCCTCAAGATTTTCCCACCCCAGACCCCCTCCCTCTCTTCTCGACTTGACCGGCCTGGATCGGACCCGACCCGCGCACTGCGCATCATCAGGCCCGATCGGAGCAGCAGACATTTTCCAGCACGCCCCCTGACACACATCGAGCCAAGCCATGTCCGAACGAGTCCGAGGGGGTGCCCGAGGCCGCGGCGGAGGCGGCTTCGACAGCAGGGCAGGCGGCCGTGGCGCCCACCCCACCCATCAGAAGGGTGGCGGTGCGGGCGGTGGCGGTGCAGCCCAGCAGCAGCAGGAGAAGCCGCGCAAGGAGAACATCCTCGACCTGACCAAGTACATGGACAAGGAGGTCAACGTCAAGTTCAACGGTGGAAGAGAAAGTGAGTTCCTGTCCTTGTCTGCAAGGTCCATTTTCGTCTCTTTTGTCGTTCTGTGTTTCCATATCTAAGTTCCTATCATCGACGTCATCTTCATTATCTTTGTTATAGATTTCTATGCATCAAGCATATTGTCATTTTTTTCTACTTTTCTCTTGTCCAAATTTATCAAGCCATAAGTCTCAAACATAACTAACCCCTTTCATCTACAGTCACCGGAACCCTCAAAGGCTATGACCAGCTCATGAACCTCGTCCTCGACGACGTCAAGGAGATCATGCGCGGTAAGTCATGCCGTCCTAGAACCCTCCTTTTTGCCCTTCTAACTAGCTTTCCCACATAGATGACAACGGCAACGAGACCACCCGCTCCCTCGGCCTGATCGTCGCGCGGGGCACCCTGCTCGTGCTCATCTCCCCGGTCGACGGCAGCGAGGAGATCGCCAACCCGTTCGTCCAGCAAGAGGAGTAAACTACCTATTCACCATTGTAATATAGCATCATCTCTCATCTCCACTTCTACATACATAATGTATAATGTATGTAGTGGAAGTGTAATGGAGAAGATCACGAAAAAGAAGAAACCGTCCTGTTCCTCTTCCTCAAATGGGACGGAGCACACCAACCAACCAACCCATTTACCCATCCAGTCACGACATTTGGATGGTTTTAATTCCCACTGAAGAGAGCAGTGAAGTTATGTATCGACGAGCAAGACAAGATGGATCCCGCAAACAAAAAAAAACATCTTCGATCATCTCTAGCTAGCTAGAATTCTAAAACATAAGACAAAAAGAGAGAGGGGTTTATGAAGGAAGAAGAGAGAGAAAAGGAAAGCAACACAAGAACATACGTCATTATTTTTGTTAGATGGAGAGATGATGATGAGTGAATGGTATCTTCCGGCCAGTCAGTCATATTCAGACGTGTACTGGACATACGATAGACACCTAACCTATACCTATCTAAAGATAGTAGTATAGATAGCAACGATACATGATAGCATCAAGGATCAAGATCGAGATAAGGTACACTTAGTAAGTAGTAGGGACATACGTACTTTACATACAGTACCTGAACATTCGAAAAAAAAAATACAGAACAGGTACAGAACTACGACATAAATACAGAGTATATGTACAGTATGGGTCGCGCTCGTCCTTGCGCACGGATACAATCCTGATCAGAACGTAACAATAATAACAACCAATAAAACAACACACAGAACAGGAAAGGTATTGAAAATTTCAATGTCTCGACTACCAACCTTGTATTCCATATGTATGTGTGCATACGTCACGTCCAAGTCCAAGCAGACATCCCACATCCGGCATCCGTCCGGGCGGGAGAGGTGTGATGCAACAGGTGATCTCAGGTCGCGATGTACTGTACAGTACATAATTGTAATATTAAGGCCAGGGCCAGTTCGATAAAATCCATCGGTCTTCTATGGAGGAATATATAAGAGAGAATAAACAGGTTCGAGCACATGATCCATCTTCTCACGGTGCCTCGTCAAGATGCCAAGGCCCCTTCGCCGTGAGCCTGTTTCCCGTTTCGCTTACGCTCCGGTCTCGTCCCGAGCCCTCCTCCCCTCCCCTCCCCTCCCCTCTCCTCTCCTCTCCGCTCCGCCCCGCCACTCCCCGTCGCCATTGGCAACATCTGCTCGCGAGGTGGCTACGGTACATGCAAGGAGATGACGACCAAGTAGGGATTTGAAAAGTCCAAATGAAATTTGCAATCCTACATAGCTACCTACAGACGAACTGTCCATAACATGCATGTTTTTTGTTCTGACTTTGCACGGATAATCTAGCTAGCCGACCTGTCGTATGATCGTATGTTGTATTCGTCAACTGTTCCCCAACTTGTCCCATGTCCTCATGCACATAACCAGGCGTTAAACGACGCCGATAACTAGATAACCCTCGCTATACCCCAAGGCGAGATTGACATTTTTCGTCTTCAATCCTCGAACCATCATTGTCCCGGTCACCCCTCCCGTTGCCAGTTCGGAGAACTCGGGAGGTAACCTTCCCAAGATGACGGTCGAGTTCGTAAAAGAATCGCGAAGCCCTGGAAGCACCTTCATAAAAGTGCGGAAAAGAAAATATGCATCGAGATAGTCCCCCTTTCAAGTAGTTTGTCGCGCCGTCACGACGTTCATACTCCTTTTGATTTTTCAAAGTCCACAGACACCTCATTCGTCCTTTCGTTCTTCAGCAGATTTAGCTGCAAGGACAAGTGCACTTCAAAGGCGTCAATCGTCATATAATCAAATATTTCCTAATCAAGGGCTTCGAGATCCTCCTTCCAAGGGGACACCTAATGGAGTCTCCTTGTAGGCTTCATCAGCGCCTGGAACGACGACTCAAGAGCCTTCTTCAGCTCCTTGTAGCTGACAACGAAGCAACTCTGCTCATCCCTGCTGATCAGAGTAATCTTCTCTTCGATGCCGGCGTCCAACTTGTTGAGACATGTCAACACGTGTGCTAGATCCACAACCGGGTTGTTCTGCGCGTCCACCTGATGGAAGACATAGTCCCGGAAAAGCTTCAGGAAGTATCGCTCTCCATTTTCCGACCATTGTCTGTCGTGTTCGTACTCGGGCCGCTCGTTCACGAAGTTTAATTTCGCCATCAGTCGCACGAGCCGGCCATTTTCAAGTTCCCGACTGAGATCGTATGTGAGCTGGTCATCCAGATGGAGTGCAGAATCAAAGGTGGATATCAGCTGCGAGGATATGCCGGCGACGAAGAGGTCAATGTTTCTCTCCTGGTCGGTCTGCGCGGCATTCAGGAGCCAGACGACCGAGTTCTTCAGCTGCGGGCTATATGCGCGCGTAAAGTGCTCCATGGCATTCGTAGGGTTGTGCATCACGTTAGGGTTGTTCGTACCCAAGGTCAATATCAGCTGTCCAAAATTGACCAGATCTTGACGCTGTAAATCTGCGATCGACCGCTGCGTATCGTGCTGCACTACATCCATGATGGCGCACGCATTCAGACGGATCCGGTTCTTGCCAGTGAGAAGGATCTTACTCGGCTCGATGATTCTAGCCGCAAGACCATTGCTGTGAATTGCTTTCAGAGCGTTGGCAATTTGAGTCATGTAGCTCCAAAGTATCTGCTCAGGAATGTGAGTATTGTGGCGGCCCTGAAATCTATTCCCAGCCCCCAGGTGTTGCTCTGCAAGAGTTTTGGACAGGGGGTGATAATCGTAGACGAATATCAAGGAGCTGTCCTGGAAGCTTCGGTTCGTGAACGCGTCGTGGACCGTCACGACACTGCCATTGCACACACGCTTCCAAGCCTGAACAGATCGAATGGCCTTTTCATTGGTAAGGCGGAATCCTGCGAGGAAGTTAGAGCCGCATAATCAAATACTCGGCGGAGAATGCAGTTGTACCTTCGAGCCTCCGGAGTGCGTAGAAGTTCCCGTCTTTGCTTGACTGCGCTTTGTACACCCAGCTGGGGTAACCAAAGATGGCGGCATTCTTCTGATGATTGAGATCCAATGGAACAAGGGAGTGAAAGTGTTCAACCTGAGCCGGTAATTGGGAGTCTCGACAGATTTTGTCAGTCAAACAATGCGTGGGGGTTATCATGAAGCAAACTTACTGGGCAAGGTCTGTAGTGACGCTGCCGCTTTCTTTTGCAGTTCTTCTCGGAAGTCATTAGGCAGAAAGAGATCATGGACGTTACGCTGGTACCCTAGGGTGTTCTGGTTGTGCGGACCAATGGGAGCGTACAGATGATATTGCAACTATCACACATCAGACACATGAAAAGCAAAAAGGCAAGTCCAAACACCTTACCGGCTGCTGGAAGCCAGTCTGGCCAGCATAAAAAGTGGCTCCGCCAAGTGCAGTGCCGTCGTGCACATACGGATTGGCTTGAACTGGACCGACAGCGGTGGCAGCCGCCAGGGGTGCCGAAGCGGTCACAAATGGATCAAAGGCGGCTGCCGAGGCAACGATGCCATTGCCGTTTTGAAGAGAGACCTGAGGAGCCGCGTCAGCTTCAGAAGAAATCAAATAGGGAATACGTTTCCTGCGGCCAGATCCCTGGCCGGGAACAGAAGCATGTCTGATGGGCCTCATGGTGCTAGACTCGGGAGAAGGGGGCAGAGAAGTGTGGAGAAGTGAGACGGGAAGGGATATGGATCGAAGACCGCGGGGCTCAAACGCGTCGGCGAGCGCATTAAGGCTTCGGCGCTGTTGAAGATAGGGGCCCTGGGGTGCTCCAGCCGCATCCATACTCAGCCGCGTGCGGTATGACCCGCAGTCTGCCAGAAAGCCACAGCCTGCGGTAGAGTCGTGGAGAGCCCACGTTAGGTCACAAACAATGTTTGCAGCAAGCACAGCAGACCATGTCCTATCCCCGGGCCAGGGGTGGTTCGTTGACGGGGGAGTTTAAGGGAAATCTCTGGCGTGTGGACATTCAAGGATGTACATGTACGCGGAGAGCAGGAATGGAGGTCTATCGAACCGGGCAGGGGCTCTGGTTACTGTAGGAAAGAGCTATCCTTACCACATGAGAAGCATCAAACCCCTGCGGCACAAAGTCCGGCACCTCTGCGACAGACCAATCTGGAGTGGTCGATTCTTGCCGGGTGGACGGCGTGCTGGTATTGGATCCTGATCTCCGTGAGCGCAAGGGCCTGGGATACCGAGCGAGAGGGCAGAGATGCCATACGTGATGTCATACTCTTGGGGAGGAATGGAGCAGCACTTGCAGCCTTCGGGGAGATCGTTGTCGTCTTCTTTGCCGCAGACGAGCCGTTGGCAGACAGATGCGACGGCGTGAAACTGGGGGATTCGACGTTTAACCGCTTCTTACTACCGCCATTATTACTGGTATGCCCATGTAAGCCACCAGATCATCTACATTTTCCAGCTGACTTCTTCGACTACAGAAGAGACAGCCGCCTGGGTATCCAACCTGTCCGTTTGATGTGCCGCGTTGACTTTTTGCGGGTCATGGTTAAAGGCGCAGCCTTAAAGACAGATCCCACGGTCAGATTATGCTGGAAACTGGATGGGATATATGCAGGTGAGGGGCAATCGCAGCACCTTTATCTTCATATCGACATCGGCCATAGATGGTAATATTGCGACATAAAGTATCTTTCGCGTTCTCTATCAGATACGCCGTTAGCAACCCAGCGAGCCCAGCAACGCTGTCCCTGCGCGCGTGAAAGAAACGGCGCGCTATCATCTCCAGGACAGAAGAAAGCAGCAGCAGCATGACCAACTAACCTCGCCCCTTCAGCTTGGGCGACCCCGTGCTGCGACGGGAGTCGTCCAGGTTGGGCTTCCCGGGGGAAGCCATGATATCCACAATCAGCGGCGCGGATCAGCGCAGAAGGATCCCCATTGATTCGAGACAGAGGAAAACCGGGCGACCGAGAGTATCCAGAGGAAACCACATTCCTCCACCCAAGGCGGGGGGCTGAGTCGGGCTATCCAAGACGCAGGAACCACGTACGCTCCGCGAAGCGCACACGCAGCCGGGGCGCACACGGCTGAGGAAGAATCCAAGGGCCTAAGATGGATGCGGATGTGTCCAAGAACGATATCCAGGCAGCTAAGAATACGTCCAGAAAAAGCAGGCGATGGAAGGGGGTCAGGCCCACGGAGGAGGAGGGGGCGTGAGACTCGAGAGGCAGACGACGTACGGCGCTCGGGCTGCACGGGCTCGCGGCTCCGACGCGCGCGGCTCCCGTCAGAGGCGGCGATGACGGAGCTTCCCCAGGCCGGCAGCTCGACAGACCTCTCCTCCCCGACCAACCGTGTCTTGATAGAGCGTGCTGAGCTGTCCTTTGATCGTTGACCTTTCCGCGCAGCACGGGTTCTCCAGACAGCGCCGCACGCCTTGGTGACAGCAGCTCTCTCGTCGGTTGCCTCCGCTGTCAAGAGACCACCTATCTTCATGGAGAGCGGCTGTTAGCCAGGCCAGTGCTTCTTGACAGGTTCTATTTATGGAGAATTTTTCCTTGATCCATCATGCCTGCAGACGAGATCGATATTGCGCAGCTCTCTGAGAGCGAGCAGGCTGCCCTCCAGACATACACCACCATCACCGGCCAGGAACCCGCGGCAGCCATACCTCTGCTGCGCCGCTCACAGTGGAACGTTCAGGTCTGTTCCGGGACCCCTGTATCCTTCTTGGCCCAGAGTTCTGATAGCCAGTTTTATGCAGATTGCCGTTTCAAAGTTCTTCGACGGAGAGGGCCCGGACCCCGTCGAGGAAGCCCGCGCGGCCCTTCATAACCCGCCTCCGCCACGACCAATCCGCCAGACTCAGAACCTTATGAGAGATGACCTGACTCGACCTTCCTCCTTAGCTTCTCGTGGTGTTGAGCCTGCACCCCGAATCGTCACCCAGCCCGAAGATCAGCCGCCCTATCGACCCTCATTTCTGGTGACCCTTCTTTTCACCCCGTTCAACCTCCTGTACCGGCTACTTTACAGCTCATTTCGTCTCTTCGGGACCTTGTTTCCTTTCCTGCCGCGTTTCCTCAGTTTCGGCACAAACACAGCACTCCAGGGTGTCAGCAGAAATGCTAGCGGGAGGAGACCTCTTGGCCCTAAAGACACGGCAGCGAGATTTATTAGAGAATTCGAGGAAGAATACGGACCCCATTCCTTGCCATTCCTCGAAAATGGATATAATATGGCCCTCGAGAAGGCTCACCGAGAGTTGAAATTTCTTCTGGTGGTGCTTCTGTCTCCTGAGCACGACGACACAAGCCCCTGGGTCAGAGACACTCTGCTCTCCCGGGAAGTGTCAGACTTTATCAACGATTCACAGAACGACCTACTTCTCTGGGGAGGAAATGTCCAAGACTCAGAAGCCTATCAGGTGGCCAACTCTCTACGATGTACTAAATTTCCTTTTGCGTCTGTAATCGCCCACACTCCCAACGTCTCCTCCACTGCGATGTCGGTGATCACTAGGATAGCTGGTAACACGTCGCCATCCGAATTCGTCAGCAAACTTCGAACAGCCATCGCGCAGAACAAGGAACCTCTGGACCGGGTCCGCGCGAGGCGTGCGGAACAGCAGGCCGCGCGCACCCTTAGGGAGGAACAGGACTCTGCTTATCAACGATCCTTGGCCCAGGATAGAGAACGGGCTCGACAGAGACGGGAAGCGGAGGCGGCAAGACAGCGCGCGGAGCAGGCTGCCGCAGAAAGGAAGGCCGCCGCAGAGAAACGAGCCAAAGACCTCCAGCAGTGGAAACGATGGCGTGCCCAGTTTCTGCACAGCGAGCCAGGGCCTGATGTCAAAGATGCTGTCCGGGTCAGCATTCTACTCCCCTCTGGGGAGAGGGTGATCCGCAGGTTCGCAGCGGACTCGAGCATCGAGGAGCTGTACGCATTTGTTGAATGCTACGATGTTCTACAGGAGGCTGGAGAGTCGGGCGCTGTATCCGGCGTTGAAAAGCCCGAGGGATTCGAACATAAATATGGATTCCGGCTCGTGTCGCCGATGCCCAGGGCTGTGTACGAGGTGGAAGCAGGTGGATCTGTCCGCGAGCGGATTGGCCGTGGAGGCAATCTCCTCGTGGAGCCCATCGATGATGATGATGAAGACGAGAATGAACAGGAGGCGCAGTCGTAATGAAGATGTGAGAAACATTATTATCCTACTTAATTAAGCGTGCCTGGCCCAGACAAGAGGCAATGGATAGAGTTCTTGCCTAATGTTTCATAATCACATGCACGTTCTTGTGACAAAAAATCGGACTTTACGGTCTAAATTGACTTTGGATTCTCTCATGACGCGAAGTATGTTTACCTAAGCGGTACAGTACATACAAATGACCTTGGAATGTACACATACGTTGTCTATTCAGACGTGAAAGTAGTATCATTCTCGTGGAGACTCAATAAAAGCTAATTTTCGAGATGACGACTGCAGTCCTGGACGTAAGAGTACTTGTAGGTAGATGTGTGTCTCTCCTCTTCCTCCTCCGTATATCGTTAGATGGAGTCGTTCGAGTCCTTCTCCTTCTCTTGACCGCACGGACTCAGAGTGTACAAGAAAACAGTGCAAGGTGTTCTGATTCCATGTTTATGATTTTTTTTAGTGTCTTGATTTTTTTTATTTGCTTTATATGACGTGCTGGATCAACATGCCAGTGGGACTCCCGGGATCCATGATGAAAGGAGGGCAGAAAAGGAGATAGAGACACAGGAGGAGAAGAACGGGGCAGGGGGGAGGGGGTTTGTAAACAGAGTTCCACACATCTGTCCCCCGTTGACGTCGATATCGCATCTGCGATTGATCAGCATATGCTCCTGCATGTGCAAGGAACACTTACACAAGTCCGTTCAATGGAGGATAAACGGGAAGCAGAGTTAGGCGCGGCTGAATATAATCAGCATGTGCCCAGGTTGTCCGTCTATACTGTAGAACAGGTTGAGTCTTATGGCATTCTCCTCAGCGGAGATATCAGGAGCCGTGGGAATCTGTTAGCATGTGCTTAGGGCATGCTTTATCTGTGTTTATTCACCATTTCTCCTAGCTTTCCCTGACTTGATGGCGACCTGGGCTCTGTTAGCTTATGCAAGGCATATGCATTAAGTAGGTGATGTTCGCTATCCGGTTCCCAGTTGGCGTTGGGATTGGGGGCACAAGAGAAGGTTGGGGAGGGGGGGGTGGCTCAAACAAGGGTAGTAGAAGAGAAGAATAAAAAAGAGAAGTAGACAGGAGCAGGGGTAGAAAAGTACAATTGAACGTATATGTCTCATGCTCCAAGGCCTCTGAAAGATGCATCCTTCCCCTGATTCAATTCGAGAGAAAACGTCTTTTCCTGCCTTCTTCACATAGCTCTGGTGTAGAAGCAGCATGTGGCTCACAGTCGTCAGCACAACATTTTCTTTTCCAGTATCAATAGAACCGCATTCGTGATGCATCAAAGATGTATGGAATCAAGTGTGTGATTTTGAGTGTTATTTTTTTCTTGACACTGTCTGAGGTTTCCGACTGAATAAGAGTCCTTAGAGCACTAGCCGACTTCCGGGATACAATTCAACTCCCTGTGGCCCTTTGAAAAGGCACTGAACATCAAACTCTATAGACTGCTACAGACTCTAATGGCTGAGAGCGGGATGTAATCTTGTCTGTAGTCATGCTGACTTGTGACCTGCAACGTGCTATAAATATGGTTGGGATAGTGGTCACAAACAGTCTGTGTATCCTCTGGATGCATGACAAGGAAAATCCTGTCGAGAAATATGGGAATTGCCACTGATCTGGGAAACATCTCAAACGCCTTTAGTGCCACTGCTTCATTTAGAGGCTTTGTTGGATCTATAGATGTGCCACTTAGTGGATCTGAAGGTGGTGTCAACAAAGAAGATAATCATGCAACAGAATTTGTTAGTAGATAAGTCCAGATGATATCTGGATCCTTAAAAGTAGGACAGTTGACCCTTGAAAAAATACTTCAAGACGGATTTCATCGACGAGGTCAGGTACATTGCTGCAGAAGCTAGTTGATGGAGTAGTAATATTTTGGAGTCAGCATGGATCTATGTTCAGTGGCAAAGCTCCGTATAAGTAGATTGGTGTACTCCTCGTACTAATAAGGCATGCATTGCTGCCAGCATTTCTTTAAGAATATTTTGTCTGACTCAGGTGTCACTTCATGTTAATTATATGCAGATATGCAGCAAGAAGCTTATTCCTGAGCGAGGTAGGGTTGGAACCGATGCCGTGAGGGGGACAGAATTCGAAGAAGTTATTCTGTGTCCCCTTTCCCACAATTGTAGCCTTTTTTGCACACGAATGATACTGATATTCCAGTAGGGGTACGGAAATTGACACTGAGATATTTCGTTATTTCTTTACCGCATCAAAATCCAGAGGGCCGAGAATTATTGGTCCAGTTGATCGTTTCAAGGAGCCCGGCTGGGTCGGCGCATCCCAGAACGATAACCGCTAAAAGTGCTGCAGTAGAAACATGATAGCAGTTCATGAGGCACGAGATGTCACGGATAGTAAGTGGATAATCCCCCTTGCGACGCAGGCACATCATCATCGCCATGTGTGGAGGAGAAAGTTGCAGCCCGTCACTGAAAAGCTTGTTCCAGGGTGTCCTCATTTTGGATCATGATCCAGCCTCACAAAATGATTAATGCTCAGATACATCTCGGCTGTGGGAACTTCCCAGGAGCAGGTGGCAACAATATCCTTTGACGATCGATGAACTCAAACCGTATGAAGTAGTCCAAATCCTTTGGGGAGAAGACGACACCGGGGTTAAAGAAATCATCGAAAGCTGCACGGCACAGGCAGCACAATAGGATGATATTCATATGGCTTGATACACGGAAATTGAGCAGGCCCATGTCCTCAAGTAATCTAGTCTGTTAGTTCCACATCTTAGTATCTTATACCTCTCTCGGCTTATTTGGGATATCTCTTTTGGTTGACAGATGTTGAAAGTAGTGTGCGTCATGCCTGTGTACTTGGTCACTATTGCGGATGAGTGTGATCCAACGCTCAATCAGCTTCCCTGACTGTCATTCGGCTAAAGATGGGTATCAAATAGTGACATTCGCATAGGGTATTGTATTTTTAATGGATTTGAATACTATATGTGACTGCAGTGTCGCCATTCTCTTATATCTTCGGATGCCGCACTCCCTTGATGACTGTCAAAGATAGCCTGCTTCAACTCAAGATAAACGATTTCACCGTCTCTGTGAGTTGCTCTTTTTGTATCGCATCTTTTCCCAAACGAAAGTAGAGCAGAGGTGCTCGTCATCGAGTGGTCGAAGGTTAAATGACTCACTCTCAATCCTCCGAAGGTGGTGGGATCCAGTGCAATAAAATATGTCGTTAGAACGAGACATTTTAGGCAGAAGCCTCTGAACGGCTTTGACGCATTCCCTATTGATTCTGCATTTGCGATCAGGTTTATTCTCAGAGATATCAATGGTCAAACCAGATGATTTGTACTACAAAGCCATTGCCCAAGTGTCAATGAAGATGAGAAGAACAAATGTGACTGCTCCGTCTGTGTTTTCCAGCTAGAGACATGCATCTGTCATTTACAGCGACCGCAACACGACAATCTCGTTATATATATTCCTCCGCCATACTATCAAAATCTCTCTGGGTGTAAGCGCGGCTGAACCAGACGACTGAATCGTCGATGAGGGCGCCGGTGGTGTCGATAAGCTACTACTTTAGCGACTGTGATTTGCCCACAGCGACAGCGCCGAGATATGCAGGTTTACCGGCCCGTAGGACCGCGACATTACCGCTAAACCGTGGCTCCAGACGATCAGTTGTGATTCCGACCGGAATCAGAAGCATTTCGGCGAGTTTCTGGGTGCCTACTTCTGGCTGGTGAATCGGCATAGGGCAATCGAAGGGCCTATTCTTCCGCTCAAAGAAGCGACGCTCGAGGTGAGCGAAGTAGAAGGCTTGACCTGAATTCAGGATGTCATTCCGTCTGTTGCTGAAGTACTCATCATCAATCGGGCGCGGTCTGACCTTGGATGCGTCTTGCCGGGGCTCTGTGGGATCACATTCTTGAGATCGGAGCGAATCTGACTCAGCCATTTTGCTTGCTCGATCTCGTCTTGAGTTAGCTGATAGATGCCTTATATGTAATGTAATCCGTCACGGCATTATATAAATCCTTTGAGCTCTCATCAACAGAAAACCCCGCAGCTGTGATGCAGCCGTAGGGCTTATTGGAGAAGATCTCAGGAATGGGCGCTAGTCCCAAATTCATAGATTCCTCCAGGGGTCTTTTGGGGGGGGG